>JGI10211J34971_10001224_pt1 | contig 21457 bp, 16 predicted proteins | sample Etolagsediment_FD_34971 | JGI IMG/M metagenome (IMG submission 34971)
GCGGGTTTATGAAGTGGGGGTTGGTGACGGGAGCTTTGCGCTGAATTTTTTGAGGGGGCTGCGGCAGATGGATTCAACGGTTGCAAAAAAAGTGGTTTACCTGCTGTGGGACATGAGCGGAAAATTGCTGGATGAGGCGGAGGGGAAGCTGGAGGATTTTGCAATTGAGAAAGTTAATGCGGAGGCTGAAAAAGTGGAGAAAATGAGGAATGCGTTCTGGGTACGGGGAAACGAAATCCTGGATGATATTCCTGCGCGCGTGTTTCTGAGGAAGGGGGAGAAAATCTATGAAGTGGGGGTAAACAATGGGGAGTTTTGCGCGGAAGAAAAACCAGATGTGCCTGCGGGGGTGCGGGAGCATATGGAGGGAATGCCTGAGGAATACTGGATTCCTTTGAATTTGCGCGCTGCGAAGCTGGTGGGGGAATGGAAGGGAAAGGTGCGTACTGGAGGGGGAATCAGCATCCTGGATTACGGGTTTTTGGAAAATGAGGGGCCTGTGGAGATGTGGAACCACTCTGTTGTGAGGAAATACGGGGGAGAGTACACTGTGGATGTGAATTTTGGATTTATGCTTAAGGAATCGGAAGGGAAGCTGGAAACCCAGGACCAGTTTGTGCGGAAAAAGCTGGGGGAAGACGTATTCGCAGTGGAGAAAGGGGAGGGAATGAGATACATGAATGAGGGGGAAATTGAAAAGGAAAGGAAACGGATTGAGGAAGATGGATACGATATTGAACTATTGAAAAGAGGGAAGGAGAAGAATCCCTATTTCCACTACTCTATATTAATTTGATGAAACCTCGGCCGACTTCCGGGAGGTTTGCACCGAATAGGTTTGTGCTGGAGAGTATGAAACTCATCGTAATTATCATTGCAAGGAACGGGAGGCAGCACATATTTATGGAAAATCCGGCAAGCCTTCCCCCCGTGAACTCCGCAGCATCCGGGACCACGCCTACAGGGTCCATGTCAAAGCCGCCTATGTAGCTGGATATACCGCTAAGGGTTGCCATGAATCCGCTCTGGTGGGACTGGGTCCACAGCATTATTTCAAATGCCTTATCAGGGTTTCCGATTCCATGGGTTGTGAGCTGGTCAAGGCCTTCAAACTCCGGAAGCACCGGGCAGGCAAATGTCTGGGGGACCACATTTGTTACAAGAATATATGCAAATGGGAAAACCAGGTAAAACCCTATCGCAAACGCAAGTATGAATGCACCTGAGCCACGGGTGGGCGGGAACTGCCTAAGCACTATTCCCAGCGGGATAAAAATTGTGAGTGCGGTTGCCTTCATGAAACGCATTACATGTATGAACAGGTAGTAGATGAAAAGCGTGAAGGTGATATAATTGGTGATATTGCGGATTGTCTGGACAGGGCCCTTGTATGCCCATCCGCTTAGCAGGTCGAACATGAATACGTCCACTGAAAAGGAGGATGCGAGTTCAAGCGGGAAATTGAGTTTTAGCAGGAGTTTGAATATGTCTTTTATGCATAGGAAAACCGAGTTCATGTAGGCTAGGGCATAGTCCATCAGTTTGGGGTCCCCACTTGAGGTCAAGTCAGGAACATAGCCATAATACTGGCCGAAATTGAATTCGGTCATTTTCTGAACTATCTGCATGAGAAGGGGCTCCACAAACCCAATCAGGAAAATAAGGAACATCAATAGGATAACTGTGGAGAGGGAAAATACGAGCTCTGCCTTTGCCCACTGCTCCAGGGCAGGAAGCGAGAACATGCGGGAAACCATTATCATTATTGCTGAGATCAAGGAAGAAAGCAGCACCGCGATAATCGAAATCAATTCCCAATCTTCCATCAGATCATCCTCGAAAGGTTGCTTACGTCAATTTCTTCCCCAAATGCTTTGGTGAGATACCTTACTACAGTTACAAGTATAAGCATATTCAATGCGGGGAAGAAAAGCCCTATCATGAAGGCTACTGCTGCGGTGCGCAGCGTAAGGGAAAGGTAGATTCCCAGCAGGGAACCAAACAGGCTGCTTATGAATAGCTTAATGTAGGTGAGGATGTCCAGGCCGCCCGCAAGGGAAAGTGCGCCACCCTGGAAATCATTGAAGGGCTCCCAGGCCGCTTCAAGCATGCCTCCGATGGAACCCAGATACTCATCTATGTAAAAGGGATCCATATCGTATATCGTAAGGCCATTGAGGATTATGAGGTATGGATAAACAAGTACGAGGCCCAGTGTGAGGCCTATCAGGGTTCCCCCAATCCTTCGAGTGGGGGTAAATGAACGCAGTATTATCCCGATTGGAAGGTAGAACTTGAGCATCGCAAAGGTTACGAAATCCAGGATTGCCAACTGGGCCCTTACTATGATGAATGAGACTGCAAGCATCTGGAGGGAATTGATAAACGCGGGCTTCATTACTGCCCCTATTCCTGCTGTGGGCTGGAATTCAGTTCCCATGCCCATCGGACGCTGTGTAAGGGTAGTCGTGGTAATGAAATCCAGGTGGATGTATACTCCATGGAGGATTGTGCTCACGATTACGATGCTCTTTGAAAAGTCATCCAGGATTTGCGCTGCGGCTTCAAACAGGTTAAGGTCCGCAACTTCATCAGGTGCGAGTATTGCACCAATGGGAACAATGCAGGCTGCATCCAGGATTGCGATTACAACGATTACTATGAATGCGGTTGTGAAAAGCTCGAAAAGCTCCAGTTTCATTGCAGCTATCCCCTGCTCATTTCCGAAAAATACGTCCACTAAATATAAAATCACAAGTATTGCAACTGAACCGGCCATTGCTGCAACTGCAAGCAGCTGCCAGTCAGGTATGAAAAATACATCTGATACAGAAGGGCAGATATCTGAAGCGAGTATCCTGTTCCCCTCAGCCGGCTCCGTGGCTGTGCCTAGTGAGGTGCACCCCGAAAGGAGTATTGCAAACAGGGCCAATAGATGCCAGGTCTTCATTTATCTTCCTCATACAAGCTTTGCAAATGCTGCTATGTTTATTTCTGTTCCGAAATACTTGGCAAGTTCCCTCGCAAACGTGAGCGTAATGAATACGTTTAACAGCGGAAGGAATATGCTTAGCACGAAAACGGTATAAACGACATCAGTATAAAGGTCAAAAACATTTGTGAGGACCCATGAAAGGGCGATTATTCCCGGAATTGTCTTTACCATTCCCAGCAGGAATATTCCATAGATAGCAACGGTGGCCATTCCCATGGAGCCCAGGAAATCGCTGACTATGGATTCCACTCCGTTTCTTTCAGAAAGCACCCCATACTCATTCTGGTATGCCTGATAATTCACTACGAGCATGAATGGGTAAATAATGAAAAATGCTATTGATATTGCAATCAGCGCATTCCCTCCTCCCCTTGTTTGGGGAAATGCCTTGAGCAGGATTCCAATGGGGAGAATCAGGCTTAGCATGTATTTCTTTATATAGCAGAGAAGTATAAGATTCACAATCCATTCCCCCATTGCAAAGGAAAGCAGGGATGCCATTGTGCCCACACCATCCACAAGGGGCTTGAGGATTCCCCCCAGGTTGAAGTGTATGGCCATGTGGAGTGCCCCTCCCATCTTGAGGGGTGCGCTGTAAAGCATGTAGATGAATGTGTTGAAGATTGCAAGCCAGAACATGTCCTTGGTTATTTTCTGGACCATTATCATGGAGTATTCCATTGCTTTATCGTATATGTTTTCCGGGCCTGCGCTTGCAACTCCCATTATCCCCTGGACCAGGAAGTAGAAAGTAAAAAAGAGGATTATGATGAGCGCAGTATTGATAAGCTCAAATGCCTCCTGCTTGGACATTGCAATAATCTGAGGGGAATTGAAAAAGTTCCCTGCCATGTAGAAGATTGCGAGGCCTGCGCTTATGATGAGGAGGATTATTGCTGCGGGAACCGTAACGTCTAATGGGCCTGATTCTGCATCGCAGGTTTCCCTGGTTATTCCAAGGTCGTCCAGCATATCCTTGGCTTCAATTGATGCATTTTCTGATGCGGTATGCAGCTCATCAATTGACTCCTCCACATTTGTGCTGGTGGCTGGCTCGGGCGGCTGTGCAAATGCAACTGAGCAAAGGAGAAGCGCCAGGAAAAACAATTTCATATCCATCATGCATCAGTCCTCATATCAGGTGGGTTAATCCGGCCAGCTCTATATCCCCTCCGAGCAGGGGAGAGAGGCTGCGAATTGCTCCTATTGTGGAGAAAACCGAAAGAAGGGCAAAGAACATCGAGAAAAACACAAGTCTCGCTGTTGCGTCAATAACTCCTCCCGGGCCTACCAGCCCGTCTATGTATTCATCCTCATATCCACTATCTCCCGGGATGAACGGGGTTATGAAATCTGCGGAATAAAGGAAAAGGGTTCCCCAGTCCGAGAGCAGGTCCCATCCTTCCTCAACTCCATAGTCCGTGCTCTGGCAGTAATTTGCGGTCGCTGGGTAAAGCTCATTCATAAGGTAATCTGTAGTTACTTCGTCCTGATTGCTGCCCGGGATTTCACCTGGCTGGGTAAGGGTTTCATCCTCATGTATGAAGCTTATTTTGGAATAGAAGTCTTCGGGGTTGAAATCCAGGGAGGTAATTACCTCCGGCACCCTCTCGCCAGGGACATCCGGGGCACTCGCATCATAATAGGGGCTATTCATTGCTATGTTCTTGAAAACGATTGCACCCATAACATAAAACATCGGGAATATGAAAAAGAGGGAAATTCCGATTGCCATCAGGAGGCCTCCGAGGCGCCTGCTGAACGGGAAGGTGCGCAGGATAAGGCCGAGTATAACGAATACGGGGTAGATGGAATAGTTTATGAATCCAAGCAGGAACTGCTGGAAGCGGATAATTACCATGGATTTCATCCCGAATTCAAACATGTAGGAATAAATTGAGGATGGGAGGGAAAGAGCCGAGCCCAGCGGGGTGAAGTTTACCGAACCGCTTGTGTGCTCATGGAAATCGGAAGAAATTCCTATGTTCTGGAAAAAGGAATACCACATGTGGATTGAGAGAAGTTCATAATTGAATATTTTTCCTTCGGAATACAGGGTATCGAGATAATAGCGGGCCATCCTCATATGGCAGGGAAACTGGCCATTGAAATCATTGAAATAGTGATTGAAGGTGTCTCCGCAAATGTGGCCTGCGGGGCCTCCGGGGCCTCCGGGATAGACGCTTTTGATTAATGTCCCTGCTGCCTCTGTTGCGGTTGCAAGGATTGCAAGCACCACAACGATTAGTATTGCGGAATAGAGGGATTCCACCACTTCCATCTTTCCAAATGCAATCATGCGCTCGCTGTTCAGGAAATGACCGAGCATATACACCAGGGAAGCAAACGCTGTTGAGAGCAGGATTGCTGCAAATGCGATGAAGCCCCATTCATCCCAGAGATTTCCCATCACTGCATCAATTCCAATCATTTCCTATCCCTTCCCCGTAAGGAACTTTGTGATTGCGTTTACGAACGCGATTGTCAGTGTCATAGTAAGGGCGGGCAGGAAAAGGCCCACCAGGGAGATTTGCGCAATGCGGTCCATGAATGGAACCAGCGCAGCAAAAGCAAATGGCTGGAAAATTGGCAGGACCCATGAAGAGAAATATGTGTCCATTTTGGATGTGGCCAATCCTATTGCCTCATCCATGCTGTTGAAATAGCTCGTACTTTCTATATTCGGGGTGTACCTGTCCGCCCATCCATGGATTTCCCACATTTCATTCAGGGCGGCAAAATTAACCGCATAAAGCATCGGGAAAAAACACTGGAAAGCTATCGCTAACACTACGAGATATACCCCGGCGTCACGCGTGGGCGGGAAAAAGCGCAGCACTATGCCTGCAGGAAGCAGGTAAAAGTAGGCTACTGCGTCGATGAGATAAAAGATTATTATCTGAACGCTTAGGGTGCCGTAAAGCGCAGTAAATGTAAAAATAAGCATGCGGATTATGGAGATAAGAGGATCCAATCCAGGGGCCGCCTTTGTAACCCAGTTCCACACTCCCGGCCCCATCCTGTATTCAACTGCATTGAAGTAAGTGAGCAGCACCTCCATTCTAACAAGCTTGAGGTAGATTGGCAGAATCCCCTCATTGATTACAATGTTCAGGAACTTTATTGATATGTCTATTGGATTGCCCCCTGCAATTGCAGTTGTGGCCACTGTTGCGAATTCCCATGCAGCGAATGCCCCAAAAAGTATGAATATTGATATCAGGAGCTGCTGGGTTTCTATTCGTGCATATGCTGCAAGCTGGGGCCTTTTGAACGCATAGGCAGCCATGAAAACAACCGCGATATACACCGTGATTGCAAGGATGGTTACTCCAATGATTTGAACGTATGCCTCCATTGACGGCATCAAACCACCTTGGTTAGCCCGAGGATTTCAAGCTCCCCTCCGAGGGCTGCCGCTATTGCGCGGTATCCGGTTATCGTGATTATGATTTCAATCACAAAAGTTACCAATGTCATCACTGCAATCTGTGCAAAGCCCTGGAGCCTTTCCAGGGTAAGGAAGTAGAAGAAATATGCGAAAGTTGTGGGTTTGATTATGTCCAGGAAAGTGAATGAAGAGAATTTCCCTCCCACAAACTCCATGAGTTCAGACCAGACCCCTCCGATTAAGCCCGTTGCAGTCCCAATGAAGCCGGAAGTATGGTACCAATTGGATTCATAGGCCATGGGATTTCCCAGATCCGTGGCTAAGGCATCCCTTATTTCCACATTGGATTCATCGAGATAAGCAAGAGACTCCTGCACTTCATCCACATCAGGGTCGGCATCAGCAGGAGCTTCGCAGAGCCCGAGCGGTGTAGGTGCCATCGGGATGTAAGTGGGATGCACCTGGGGGCCGTACATCAGGTAATGGGAGAAAATTATTGAAGCAGGGAATATGAAGAAGCCTGCAAAGGAGATTGCGATAAGGCTTGAGCCTGTTACCCGGGTGAATGGGAATGAGCGCAGGAAAAGCCCGATTGGAAGCAGGAACGTGGGCACGATATCAAACAGGAATTCAAGGAGCTGCTCCCTCGCAACAACAAGCCCGAGGAGCATACCTATGCTCTCAATTATCCCTACTACTGAATTGCTGAGCATGGACATTCCCCCATAGGGATGGAAACTGAGCCATTTTACTGCAAGTACAGGGGTGCCAAGTGGGAGGCTGAATCCAATGCTTGAAAGTACACCGATAAAAATTTCCATGGAAAGGAAACCTGCGTATGCGCTAAACACCTGGTATTTGAGGGAATCCAGTGCATAGAATGCAACGGTGGAGAGGCTGCATAATTCCCCTCCACAGGCTGCAATTGAGACCAGGCCGCTTGTGATTGCATATACTGCAAACCATGCAACTGCAATAAAGACTGAGATTACCCACTGGGCCAATTCCTCCTTTGCAAATGCATCAATCTGGGGGGAGCTCAGGAACTTGCCAAGGATGTAGTAAAGAGTTACGATGAATGCTGAGGTAATGAGTGCGATTGGAAGAAGTTCGGTAACCAGGACGCCTCCTGCTGCCTCTTCCAAGGTTTGCACGTCCAAAGATTGAAGTAGGGGTAGCGCATGTATCGCTAGGGGCATCCCAGTCATACGGGTATCTGTTGCGACTAACAAATATAAATATATTCTCTTAATGTTCTATTCTGAATCCGGGGCAATTTTCATGAATTTAAGGAAAACGGAAGAGAAATGGCAAAAAAAATGGGCTGATTCACACGTGTATGAACCTGAGGACTACGGAGGGGAAAAGCGGTTCTACACTGCTGCGTTTCCTTATCCTAATTCCCCCCAGCATATCGGGCACGGGAGAACCTATACGATTTTGGATATCCATGCGCGATATGGGCGGCTTACCGGGAAGAATGTGCTCCTGCCCATGGCTTTCCATGTAACTGGGACTCCGATTCTTGCAATGGCGAAGAAGGTGCGGGAAAAGGATCCTGAGCTTCTTTCCATTTTCAAGGATATTTATGGGATTCCTGAGAGTAAGTTTGAGGAGCTTGGGGATCCGGAAAAGCTTGTTATGTACTTCTCTAAGGAGATTGAAGAGGGAATGCGGGAGATGGGATACTCAATAGACTGGAGGAGGAAATTCTATACATTTGATGCGCATTTCAATAAGTTTATCCAGTGGCAGATGAGGAAGCTTAAGGAGCTTGGGTACATTACCAAGGGGAGCCACCGGTTGGCCTGGTGCCCTTCGGATAAAAATGTTGTGAGTTCGCACGATACAAAGGGGGATGTGGATCCGGAAATTGAGGAGGTTACTGCTGTAAAGTACAAGCTTTCTGAGGGGGAGTTCCTGGTTGTTAGCACCTATAGGCCGGAGACGGTTTATGGGGTTACGAATGTTTGGGTTAATCCTGAATCCACGCTTGTGAAGGTGAAAATTAATGGGGATGCGATTTACTTTGGGAAAGATGCGTGGGATGCACTTGCTTTGCAACTTGGGGGGAAAGTTCTTGGGGAAGTTGATGGGAAGGAGCTTGTGGGGAAGGAAGTTGAATCTCCTTTGGGCAAGAAAATTCCTGTGCTTCCTGCCTCCTTTGTTGATGCGAATGCGGGAACAGGGATTGTGATGAGCGTTCCTGCGCATGCACCATATGATTATCTTGCTTTGAGGGATTTGGGGAAGCTGGAGGAGCTTGCGCCTGTTTCCATAATTGAGTTTAAAGGTTCTGCAGAAGTGCCTGCGGCCGAGGTTGTTGAGCGCCTTGGAGTGAAGGACCAGAATGACCCGAAGGCTGAGGATGCAACTAAAGAGCTGTACAAGAAGGAGGCGCATACCGGAAAGATGAGTGTTGGGGAATTCTCAGGAATGCCGGTAATGGTTGCAAAGGAAAAGGTTGCGGAGAAGCTGGTTTCTGAAGGGAATGCGTTCAAGTTTTATTTAATTGCGAATGGACCTGTGTTCTGCAGGTGCGGAACCCAGATTGTTGTAAACATGGTGAAAGACCAGTGGTTTATTGATTATGGAAATCCCGGGTGGAAAGAAAAGGGAAAGGAGTGCCTTGCGGAAATGATGCTTATTCCCGAGAATACGCGCAAGGATTACCTGGCTACTATTGATTGGCTTAGGGAGAAAGCGTGCACGCGCTCATCCGGGCTGGGAACACCGTTTCCTTTTGATAAGAGCAAGATTGTGGAGCCGCTTTCGGATTCTACTATTTACATGGCGTTTTATACGATTGCGCATGAGCTTGAGGGAATTAACCCTGAAGAGCTTACTGAGGAGTTCTTTGATTATGTCTTCTTGGGGCGCGGGGATGCGAAGGTGCATCCGAAAGCGGAGGAGCTGCGTGCTAAATTTACCTATTGGTATCCAGTGGATGCAAGACACTCTGGGGCGGATTTAGTGCGGAACCATTTACCTTTCTTTGTGCTGAACCATGCTGGAATATTTTCCAGGGAAGAATGGCCCAGGAGCATTATTGTAAATGGATTTGTGCTCATGGAAGGGAAAAAGATGAGCAAATCCCTTGGGAACATACTTCCGCTCAGGAAGGCGATAAAGGAGTATGGGGCGGACGTGATTAGATTCTCTGTTGTTGCGGGGGCGGACCTTGCGCAGGACACGAACTTTGAAACCAGCGTTGCGTTTGGGGTAAAGGAAAGGGTTGAGCATATTCTTTCTTTGCTTAAGCATGCAGAAGGGAAGGATGAGAGCAGGGCTGGAAAATGGCTGCTTTCCAGAATAAACCGAAAACTAAAGGAGGCACCTGGGCTTTATGAGAATATGCAGATTCGGGAACTGGGGCAGATGCTTTTCTATGAGATGATGCAGGAACTGCAGTGGTACATGAAGCGCACGGAGAAACCTGCGCTTGGGGAATTCCTTGAGAAATGGTGTATCCTGTTTTCACCGTTTATGCCGCACCTTGCGGAGGAGATTTGGAGCACTCTGGGTAAGAAGGGGCTTGCGGTTGAGCAGACGTTCCCTGAGCCGGATGAGGCGCTTATTGATGATTCCGTGGAGATGGGAGAGAAGGTCCTTTCCGGGATTGCATATGATGTGGAGAAGATTTCTGAAAGGATGGGGAAGAAGGCTTCGAAAGTTTATGTATACGTGGCTTCTGAATGGAAGCGCGGGGTTTACGATGAGATGAGGGAGAAAAAAGATCTGAAGGCGGGGATTGAATGGGCTAAAGCAAATGGAGCGGATATGGGGAAAGCTTCCGGATTTGCGAAATCCCTAATGAAGAAAGTGCATTCGCTCCAGCCTATTTTGAGTGAAGAGCAGGAGTTTGAAACTGTGCAGGAAGCTGCGGAGTTCCTTGGGAAAGAGACTAGCGCGGAAATAATTGTGCGGAAGGAAGAGAGGGCGGAGCATGAGAAAGCTGCTGCTGCTGCACCCGGGAAGCCTGCGCTTATTTTAGAGTAATCTTTCTCCCCTTGGGGAGCATATTTTCTATTTCTTTTGACACTTTGGAGTGAGGTTCGGATTCATCCGGGCCACTGCCCTCGCTCCGAAGTGGCATTCTGTAAAATCCTATTCCTAATGTTGCATTTTTGTGGGTGAGGATTACGTAGCCGGTTTCTGCATCCTGCTCTGTTTTGAGGTCCTTTCCTTGAAGGTAGTTTAGTGCATCCTCCCTGTTTAGCTCGATTGTGTTTTTTGTGGCGAGATAGCCGAACAATTGGATAAAATTTGTGGAGGGCTTGGGGAATTTTCCTTTCATCCTGGAAGCAGGAAATCCTTTAGGAGTGGTGGTTTTGAACTGCTTTAGTTCTGTGTTCATTACGCGGAGAGATTTCTCCCCTTCGAACTCTACTCCTTCTGGGAGAATTATGCCAAAGCGATCGAGAAGGTACTCAGTAAATCTATCCATTAGTAAACACAGCTATTCAAGTTTTTTGCAATCGCTTTTTCTCTTGGGTTTGATTCTGGGAGACTTTAGTTGGAACCGTGCCTTCTATGGATTGAAGCTGGCGATCGGATATTCTTTCTATTGCATGCCGCGCCGCATTAAATAGCAGTTCATCCCCACCATGTTTGTTTGCAAAATCAGCTAAAGAGGAAATTGTATCTTTGTTGCCTAATTCTCCCAGCGCTACTGTTGCTGCAATTGATACTTCTTTTTCTGGATCATCTAGAGCTGTAACTAGATATGGAATGCATTCCTCGGTTCCTATGCTTGCAAGTGCATGTGCTGCAGATATTCTGACTTCTTTTGCAGAGTCTCCAATAAGAGCAACTCTAATCGGATTTAGGTTTACAAACTCCTCCATCCCCCCTAAAGCTTCAATTGCTGCAATTCGTACATTTGGGTCAGCCTCATGCTCAGTGGCACACTTGCTTGCTAGCACCTCTGCTATCTCTGCTCTGGGATGTTTGGCAAGTTTTTGAATTGCTTCAATTCGTTTTTGAGGGTCAGTACTGTTTATTCCTGAATGGAAAATCGAAATTTCTTCCTGTTTTGGGGCTGTAGTTATTTTATCATCGGCCATAATTTATGATATGGTGAGAAAAGGATAAAAAGCTAGAGAGCGGAAGATTATACATGGCAGAGATAAAAGAACTGCTTGGCGGAGTTGCCGTGTTTATTCTTGTTTTGGTTATTGTTTGGGCCATCTGGAGCAGTGGCCCAGAAAAAGAGGTTATGGGTATGGAATGTACTTCTGACCCGGCGCAGTCGGAAATAATTCTGCCTGCACCGGAATATTCTGGAATTAGTGTGGAAGAAGCGATTAAAGAAAGGAAGTCTGTGCGGGATTTCAGCAATGAGAAGATTATGCTGGAGGAGCTTTCCATGCTTCTCTGGGCAGGGCAGGGAATTACCAGAGAGTGGGGAGGGCGTGCTGCTCCCTCTGCTGGGGCTCTTTACCCTATTGAGCTTTATGTGGTCCCAAATAAGGTTAAAGGAGTGGATTGCGGGATTTACAAATACATTCCGGAGGGACATAAGCTTGTTCTTGTGCGGGAAGGGGGCTTTAGGGAAGAGATGTTTGATGCGTGTATGGGCCAACCCTGCGTGCGCGATGCTGCAGTTGTAATTGTAATGACTGCGGTGCGGGAGCGCACTGCTGTGAAATATGGAGATGCTGCAGATATGTATATTGCTATGGAAGCCGGGCACATAAGCGAGAACATCCTGCTTGAGGCGGTTTCGCTTGGGCTGGGTGCTGTTCCTGTGGGGGCGATTGAGGGGGGAAAAATAGATTCAATTCTTGGGGTTGGAGAAGGGGAAAGTGCGCTCTACGTTGCTACAGTTGGAAAGATTTAGGCAGCTTCTTCAAGTCCGCTTTGTTCTTTTGGGCTGCTCCTTTGAAATTCCAGCAACCTGAGGGGCGCCTGCAGCGGTTAGTGCATCATAGGCTACGTTTCTGACGTCTTCATTCCCATGGCGCATTGCCTGCTCGAGCATTTTATGGGAGGAAGGATCGGAGAGAGCAATCTCATTAATCGCTTCTCTTGCATCCCGAATGTCGTGCTCTAGGTACCTGCTTTTTTGAAATTCGTTTGATCTTTTTCCAATTATTTCCAGTAAAGTGGGGACGGCAGAGGCATCCCCAATTTCTCCAAATGCCTCAACAGTAGCCGAGAATAACCTTCCATTATCTTTACCCAAGGCACTAACCAGTGCGGGGACAGCAGAGGCATCCCCAATTTCTCCAAGTGCCCTAGCAGTACGCACTTTAACTTCATAATTTTCATCCCCCAAAGCAGTAATCAATGCGGGGACAGCAGAGGAGTCTCCAATTTTTCCAAGGGCCCTAGCAGTTTCAGCCCTATTATCATAATACTCGTCCGCAAATGCAGTAATCAATGCGGGGACAGCAGAGGCATCTCCAATTTTTCCAAGGGCGATAACAGCTTCCTGCTTAACCCCTCCCTCATCTCTTAGTGCAGTAATCAATGCAGGAACAGCAGAAGCGTCTCCAATTTCTCCAAGAGCCTGGGCCGCCCATAGCCTAGTGTGCGCATTTCCCTCTCCGCCCAAAGCATCGATTAATGCAGGGGCAGCAGAGGAGTCTCCAATTTTTCCAAGGGCCTGGGCCGCTTGCCATTTAATATCATCATTACCTTCCTCAACTGCTATACTTAATGTGGAAACAGCAGAAGCATCCCCAATCTCAGTAAGTGCCATAACAGCAAGAGACCTAACACCACTATCCTCACTCTTTAAAGCTTCAGCCAAAGCAGGGACAGCGGATTTTCCAATTTTCGCAAGAGAATCAACAGCCCCCAACACAACGTTAGTGTCATTATCCCCTAAAGCCATAATCAATGCTGGGACAGCGGGTTTTCCAAACTTCGCAAGGGTTTCAACAGCTTTCAATCTTTCATTAGGATTTAAGCTCCGGCTTAATTGATTTACCAAGCTTTTTAGATTTCTTTCTGCCATGCAATAAAAATGCTAGAAACAGTTTAAATAAATTGGGATGGATTAGCTCCGCCTTATTTTTGCAAGGAAGAAGCCCTCGCTCTGGAATTTATGCGGATAGATTCTTGCAGCTTTTTTGAATTCGATTCCAAAATCAGAGAGGCCTGGCTCTGAGTTGGGGATTTCAACCTGCTCGAGTTTTGCGTTGGGATGCTTTTCTAAGAGGCGGGAGAGGGGGAGCTCGTTTTCATTAGGGGAATAAGTACAGGTGGAGTAAATCAGGGTTCCGCCTTCTTCCAGGTGGGCGAAGGCTGCGCGCAGGATTGCGCTTTGCAGTGCGGAGATGTTTCTTGAGTATTTTTCATCCCACCACTCGTGTGCTTTTTCATTGCTTCCCAAACCGGAGCATGGGGCATCTACGAGTATTTTGGAGAATTTGTGCGGGGAAGTGAAGCGGGCTCCATCCTGGTTCATGGTGGTTGTGTTGATTACTCCTAAACGCTCAAGGTTGTTGGCAAGGGCGCTGATTCTTCCCTTGTTTTTATCATTGGCTAGAATCACTCCTTTATTTTTCATCAGGGCTGCGCACTGGGTGGTTTTTGAGCCTGGGGCTGCGCAGATATCCAGCACCTGCTCCCCGGGTTTTGGGTTGAGTATGAACGGGGGAAGCATGGAGGAAAGGGATTGGGTGTGCATCCAGCCTGTTGCATAATCGATTGTGTTTCCAAGGCCTTTTTCCGGGAGTTCTTCAACCTGAAAGGCATCTGGGAGGAATGTGGAATTGAGCTTTAGTTTGGTCCAATTGAGGTATTCTTCGGTTGTGGTTTTGAGGGTGTTTACCCTAATGTAATAGGGAAGGTGGGTTTGGGATTCCAGACAGGGCTCAGCATCAGTGTAGGTATTGAGCCAGGAAAGATATTCTGTTTTTTCCATGGTTATGCTACCAGCCTTGGCCTCTTTTTGGAAATTCTCTTTGGAGTAAGTGCTGCTAGGTTCTCCTGGGAAGATTTTTCTTTCATAAGTGCTGCATGCGCCTTTGCAGCAGCCTGCCTAAGCGGCTCTTCAAGGATTTGGCTGGTGGAAATAAAATGAAGGCGCTCTGCTTCCCCTAATTTCGCTAATCCCTCTATTGCAAGTTTTCTTGTTTTTAGTGAATAGCCTGAATTGAGGAGAATGTCCTGGTGGTAGAAATCAGGTAGGTTTTCCTTATCTGATTCACTTAACGGATTGAGTTTAAGCATTGTTTTTAACACACTCTCACAGATTGTCTTCCCTTCGTCAGGAGAGATAAAATCAACAAGTGCTTTTATTGTTGCATTATTCCAGAGCCCAAAATCTGTTTCCACATCCCCTATTTTTGCCAGACCAACTAATGCAAGCTCCCTGGCTTTAAGAGAATATGCTGGTTTTCCTGTGGAAGATTCCATGCCCAACTCCTCATTGAATTCCATGCCTCTTGAAATAAGCAAAGCCTCGTAGAAATCCACCTGCGCTGATTTATCTGCAATGCCCGCGGGTTTGAGCTTGAGCATAAGTTTGAGTGCGCTCTCATACATATTCTGAGGTTGCTTGGGGGAAATTGTGTGGCGCAATGCAGTGAGGGCAAGATTTTCCTTTTCATCATTTTGGGTTGAAACTACATTTCTGAGTTTAGCTAAACCTGCTAATGCAAGCTTGTTTGCTTTGAGTGAATAGGTTGGGCCTTCCATGGGGATAGTTAGAATTTTTTCATAAAGAGAAACTAATGCTTCTTTTTCTGCGTCATCTGCAGGGGCAAGCTTCAGCATTGTTTTCAATGCTTTTTCGTAGAGTTCTTTTGGCTGCTCCAGGGAAACGAAATTACGCAGGGCAGTGATTGTGAGGTTTTCCTTGCGCTCTTCCTCTTCATCAGGTTTTACAATTACGTTTTTGAGCCTGGCCAATCCCCTTAATGCCCTTAATTTTTCTTTTTTTGCAGAATCTGGAGAAAGGAGTATGCTTTGGTATTTTTGGGCTTGTTTTACCTTGCGTGGAACGCGGGGAGACTCTTTTGCCATTTGAACACTATAGATATATACTAGGGCACGATTTTAAAGAGTAAAGGAATAGAATTTTAGCAATGGTAAGAGTAAGGGGTAAATCTGTCCGAGTAAAAAAGAGCAAAGGAGAAAAAACCAAGAACGAGCTTAAGGAGCTCGGGCTAATTGATGAAATACGGGTAATTGAAAGCGATGAGGAGTATGTGTATATCCCAATTATTGAGGAGGGGTGTGGACACGATGTGGTTATGCGGGAGCTTGAGCAAAAGGAAGTGAGGAAAGGGTTCAGGGAGTTGTTGATTGAAAGATTTGGAGAAGAAAACGCGAAAGGAGTTTTGTCTTCTTATGATGTGGTTGGGGACATTGCGATAATCCGGATTCCGGAGGAACTTGTGGAGCATGCGGAGGAAGTAGGGGAACTGCTGCTTGAGGGAGATAAAAAAATTCATGTGGTTTTGAAAAAGGCCGGGGGAAGGGAAGGGGAGTTCCGGGTTACAAAGCTGGAGCATCTTGCGGGGGAGGGGCGCACTGAAACCGAGTATATTGAAAATGGAGTGCGCATGAAACTGGATGTTGGGAAGGTTTATTTTTCTCCGAGGCTGAGCAATGAGCGGAAGCGCATTATGGGAGAAGTAAAGGAGGGAGAGAAGGTATTGATTTTGTTTGCGGGGGTGGGGCCCTTTGCACTGGAAATTGGGAAGGCGCATCCTTCTGCAAAAGTTGTGGGGGTAGAGCTGAACCCGGATGCAGTAAAGTATTTTGAAGACAATATTCAATTGAATAAGCTGGAAAACGTGGAGGCGGTGCTGGGAGATGCACGCAGGGTTGTGGAGGAGAAATTTGTAAGGTGGGCGGACAGGATTGCGATGCCGCTTCCCAAGGGCGCATTTGAGTTCCTGGATGCTGCTTTTGCTGCTGCGGATGAGGGATGTGTGGTGCATTTCTACAGCATGGTGGAGAAAGCTGAGGGAACTGAGGGACTGAAGGAGAAGATACTGGAAGCTGCAAAGAAAGCCGGGAGGGAAATTGAGTTTGTTTTTGAGAAGGAAGTAAGGCCTTATTCTGCATCAATTATACAGGTAGTGATTGATTTTCGTGTTAAGTAGCTAGACAATTCCCAGGAGAAGGGCTGCAATTGTGAAGATGAATATTCCTGCAGTGATTGGAGGAAGTGCAGGAAGAATTTTGTGGTGCTTCCAGGCAACAAAAAGAACGAATAAGGTTCCAAATGTGGCGCCTGCGAGCGCAAAAAGAGAGAGAATAGGACTTATTGTGTATGCAGCAACCTCCACCATTATTGGGAGGGAAAGATCACCGGTCCCTAAATCCAGGCGGGATTTCTTTCCGCTTGGAAGGGTTTTTTCTGCGGAGATTGTGAAGGCCATGTCACGCTCCACGATTTCATTGGCCATCGTAATCATATGCTTGGTCTTGAATACGGAAATGTAATCATAGACTGCAAGGATGAAAAGAAAGATGAGGGCGGTTGTGAAACCGAATGTGAAACCGAAAACTGCGCCTGCGCCTGCACTGGAGATGAGGGCTGCGATATTCTTGAGCTTGTGATGATAAAGCTGCTTGAGCACTGAGAAAATCATTGCAAGCAGGATTGCAACCACCATGGATTCCAGGGTGGCAACCATGAATGGCTTGATTAGTGCATAGAAGAATATGGATGAGGTTGCGGAGATTACTGCGAGTTCCAGCAGCGTAAAGAGAAGCGAGATGTGCAGGCGGTGCAGAATTATAAAAAGGACTGCACCAAGGATGACTGCAAGCACAAAGTAGAGTAGTGAAGGGGCGCCGGCTTCGACTATCATAAGCGTGCCGATGTATTCGTTTGTGCGTGCATCCTCAATTATGTACGAGCCTGCATAAATGCCCATAAATTGGGATACCAGAAACATAATCAGAAGTGCAAAGTACAGTCGCATTGGTTGAGTATGGAATGGAGAGAATAAAAAACTACTTATTTCCAACGAGTGCAATCCACCCTGGCTCTTTTTCGTAAACTTCTCCCTTGCGCATGAGCTCAGTAAGGATGCGCTTTGCTGTGCCAGGATCAAGGCCTGCCGCTTCTGCGTCATCAAGCACTTCCTGCCTGGGAACGGCTTCCTGCTCCCTGGTCTTATCCCGGATTATGTCAATGAGGGTTTCTATTTTTTCAACCTGGGAACGGGTCCTTCCTGTGGTGATTATGTCCACATCGAATCTTCCGGTTTCCTGGTCTGTGAGAACTTTTTTGAGTACATAATCCAAGAGGGCCACTGAAATCTGCGCATCCGCAAGCTCAACTGTTTCGGAAAGGCGCATCTTTGCATGGGCTTCCGCAAGGCGGACCAGCCCTTCAAGGTAACGGGGAGTTATTGGAACAGAACCGCTGGATTTTCCCCTTCTCCTCAGATCCAGATAGAATTCTTTTATGCGGTTCTTTGCTGAATCTGTAAGAATTGGGTGAACGTAGCGGCGGGCATATGCAATGTACTTTCTGAGGATTTCCTTGTCCAGCACATTCTCATCTTCCCCTGTGAATATGCCTCTTGCGGCTTCTATGTGCGAAGAAAGGATGTGCTCTGCAAGGTTGAGATCCTTTTCCTCATCCAGGACATCCAGGATCGGGAACAGAAGGTCGAAACGGGAGAGAAGGGAAGGCGGAACATCAAACTGGTCCGCAAGGTTTTTGGTTTGGTTAAAGCGACCGTGTTTCGGATTGGCTGCCGCGATTATTGCAGTCTTTGCCTTGAATTTTGCAACAATCCCTGCTTTTGCAATTGAAACGGTCTGGGATTCCATTACTTCGTGCAGGGAGGCGCGGTCCTCTTCATCAATCTTGTCAAATTCATCTATTGCGCCTACTCCTCCGGAGGCGAGAACCAGGGCACCGGCTTTTAGGGTCCAGCCTCCATCACCGAGCTCATCCTTTTCTGCGGAAGCAGTAAGACCTACGCCTGAAACGCTTTTTCCGCTTACATACATGGATTTGGGAGCAAGGGCTACTGCGGAGTTCAGGAAACGTGTATTGTGCACAACCATTCCGTTTGCAATAAAGTTGTGGGTTGGGTCGACCTGGAGGTCGTAAACCCACTTTTCTTTGGGCTTGATTTTGCGGATTTTTCTTACCTTGTCCCAGAACACGTGGGATTCGGAAAGCAGTTCAAGAATCCGCACATTTTTGTTTGTTTTATCTGCTTTTTTGAATGCTGCAACTACCCTTGAAAGGGAATTGCGGGAAGGGTTCCTATCTCCGCACTCGTAGTGCTGGTAGGTGGAACGCGGGAGACCGCAGTCAAATTGCGAAAGCTCCAGCATTTTCCTGGTTTCCTTTAGGATTGTGCTTAAGTTGGGGATTACGTCCTGGTTGGTGTTGAACTTCTTTTCTAAAGAATTGAGTTTCTTTGCTTTTCTTTTGCAGGTGAAACCGATATTCTCCGAATACCTCTTTGCGTTCTCACCTAAGAGGAATAAGCGGTAGTACTTCTTCCTTTTTGGGTTTTTGGTGTTAGTTGCGCGTGCAACTGTTTCATGCAGCTGAGAGATTATCCCAAAACGGAGGAGGAGAAGCTGTACCCTGGAAAGCAAATCCTGGCTTGCAGAAACTGCTGTGATTCCTTCTGGGCCCACAGTTGCATCGCAATCAAAATACGCTTTGATGAATTCCGCTGCAATGTTATCCTTGCTTTTGAGAATTGCATTTGGAACCGTTTTTGTGTGGGCTGTCTTGCCCTCTAAGCCAAGTTTGGAGAGAACGTTTCCTAATTCCACTGAAAATGCGGAGGAGGTTTTAGCTCCGGTACGCTTATCCTCCCTGGTTTTTGTTCTTAACTTGTAAGAAGAAAGAATCGCATCAAAATCTTCCAGGACTTCAGTATCATTGTTTGTCAGGCTGATTTCATAGGACGTGGTTTTGCGGAAGTAACCGTCTCCTGCAAGGTAACCAAGCAAGCGGGCAAACCCTTCATCCAAATGGGCTGGAAGCTTGATTTTGTTTGCATTGGTTTTTCCCCTGTTTAAAGAGGGGAGTTTCTGGTTTGTTCCTTTTACCTGGAGCTTTCTTGGAGTGGAGATGAATTCCCCTTCTTTTAGTGCGCTTGCAGGCTTTGAGGCAACGTAGCCGTTTGAAGAGATGAAGAATGGGTGTTCCGGAGTTACAATTACTTTCTTCCCGGTTCCTGTTTCCACTTCGTACATGTGTTCTGGGGCTTCTAGCTTCCAGAAGTATGTTGCCTTACTCGGACCCACCTTTGCATCCAGGTTTAAAGAGAGGAGATCGTGGTTGCTTACTGCATAAACCCCGTCTTCCACTTTTGTTTCCCCTTTTTCCCGGAGAACCTCTTCTACCACATCCCGGATTTTCATGAGGGAACCATCGGCAAGAAGAACTTCGGAATTCCCATCTGTGCATTTTGCGATACCAGGATCACCGATGAGGAGCAGGTGGATGTCGTCCCTTACTGCGGCATCCCCCCTCATCATTTTTCCCTTTGTGCCTCCGAAAAGCTGGAGGGCGAGGGCTTTCTTCACTTCGTTGTATCCGTAGATTGCAGGGGCAATTGAGGCGAATATGCGCTCAGTTATGTCTGGTTGCTTGGACATTTCCTTAATCCTTTGGATATCTTCTTTTGTGAGGGTGATCTCTTCGAAATCCCGCTTCAGGCTTTCAACATGGACGGTTTCCACATAGCGGTTGAAGATGAGCTCATTTTTCTGGCGGACATTCTGGGTGGGCTTGATGCGCATGATCCCGGTAATCTGGACGTTTTCCCCTGGGTTTATGTTGTTTACAAGGTCATCCTCGAGCCAGATTTCCATTTTTGCTGCGGGTGCGCCTCCGGACACTTTTTCCAGGAGGTCCTGCACCTCGGCTTTCTGCATATCCGTGAATTCAGATTTTTCTTCGTTTGGGATAAGGGCGAGCTTTTTGCAGGAAACGCACATCCTTGGGGGCTTAAAGTTCCTTGAGACAATTACATCATAGCTCTCTCCACAGGCCTGGCAGGAATAATGCGCTTTCTTTACCTTGTGCATTACATCCGTGCGCTTGGTTACGATTCCCTTGAAGCAAACGAGCTCATTGAGTTTTTTTGAGCTCAACCTCTCAATCATTGTTTCTGAATTCGGAGAGTTGAAAAAGCGCACATGGGGCTTGAATTCCCCAACTCCTGGAGGAAGGGTTAGGTTCATGTTCTGGATTGCTTCTTCTGCGGCTTCAGTTACTACTTCGGGCTCGGAAAGAAGCTGTTCCCCAACAGCGGTGTCGAATTTGTCCAGGTCCTGGAAATCCACATTTATGCTGCGGAGAGTCGGGTAGGAAGCGAGGACGTCGTTTATTTTTTCCCTATAGATATTAGTAAAGAAGTCTTCGAACACAGATACTAGAGAAGTAAGATCCTGCTCACCCATAGGATTTGGTATATATGTTCGGAGGGATTATTAAAGGTTTTTGGAAGGAGGGTTCCGGTGAAGGGATTTACGGGGATAGTGGCAACCTGGCCCATAGACAGGTTTATTAATACATGCAATCTTAAATAAGCCAGCTCGGGCGTAAGTCCGGGACTAAAAAAATAGGTGAATATGAATGGATGAAGAAGGCAGAAGGCCTGAGAGAGAAATGTATGACGCAGTGTGCTCCAAGTGTGGGAAAGCATGTCAGGTGCCTTTCAAGCCTAGTGAAGATAGACCTGTATATTGCAGAGAGTGCTACAGGCCAAAGAGACCTAGGTTCTAAAGAGAATTCTAATCATTTAGAGTTATTCAGAATTTAGTTTTTTCTTTTTTTATTTATTTTAATTTTAGTAAAGTAAACTAATTATTTGCATTTTGGCACAGCCCAAAAGCCTTTAATCTTTATTTTAGAGTTATGGAGCATGGAGAAGGGAATATTGCTTATTATGGATGGGCTTGGGGATTTGCCGGATAGGAAGGGGGAAACTCCGCTTTCTGCTGCTAAAACCCCGAATATGGATAAACTGGCGAAGGAAGGAATACTTGGAATGCTTTCACCCATAGGTAAGGGGAATGTTCCTGGGAGCGATACCTCCCACCTCACCCTGCTGGGGTATCCATACTGGGATTTCTACTGCGGGAGGGGGCCGCTTGAGGCCCTTGGGTCC
>JGI10211J34971_10001225_pt1 | contig 21430 bp, 17 predicted proteins | sample Etolagsediment_FD_34971 | JGI IMG/M metagenome (IMG submission 34971)
AAAATCCCTCTTTGGAAAAGGGGGACTTAAGGGGAGTTCTTTAAATAACAAGATATTGGGTGTATAATAAAAAATCCCCACCGGCCCCCCTTTGTCAAAGGGGGGGGAACTCTGCAAATAGCGATTGCGAATCCGGCTCAATTAAAATTAGAATTGCCGGCGTTACGAACGATGCAAAAGTTAACGCTACTTGCCAACCGTGCCCTCCTGACCCCAAACCCGGTTCCGAAACTGCTGCATCACCCCAAAGCTTTCCAGAATGTCGGTACCCAGATTAATGACGCTTAAAAAGGGCAACAGGTTGGTCATGGTGTAATTGAAGCGACTGATGCCTTTTTGTGACACAAAAATCACGTCATCGGCCTGCAGCAGGTAATTTTTGCTGAAATCCGCGGTTTCCATCATCTCCAGCAGATCGATGGTTTCCACCTGACCGGTTTGACCTTCAGAGCGGATCAAGTGAACCATGTGACGATTGGCATCCTCGGTCGGTCCGCCCGCCCGCATCAGCGCGCTCAGCAGGCTCTCGCGACCGGTCAGCATATAGGCTCCCGGCTGGTCGACCTCGCCCATGACAAATACGTGATTGGACTGGCTTTCGGGAATGAAAATGATGTCATTGTTTTGAATGCGCGCATTGAGCCCCATGTTGCCGTTGTAAAGCAGTTCGTTCAAATCGATCCAGATAATGGTGTCGCGACCCCGGATGATTGAGCACTTGGTCAAACTGGCCTGTACCTGCGTGTTGTGAACAGGCAGCCCGCCAGCTAGCGAAAGCGCTTCCAGCAACGTGCCCTGCCCCGGAAATTTGACCACGCCGGGATTGGCTACCCGCCCCAGCACAAAGGCCTTGTTGTTGCTGTATTGAGATACAGACAAGCTGACTTCAGGGTTGTCATACAATTTGGACAGAGACTGTTTGATTTCATCGGCTACAGACTGGCGGGTCCGTCCGTTCACATCGATCGCGCCCACCAGGATTAGACTGATCATGCCATCCGGCCCCACCAAAATTTTAGGGTCTGAAAGTTCAGGCCGATTCCACACCTTCAATGAAAGAATGTCACCGGGGCCAAGCAGATATTCATCCGGCACTTGCGCTGAAAACGCATCCACCTGGTCGGGGTTGTTGTACAGCGTGCTCTGGCGCGTTTCAGCAACGGCGAATGGGTTGGCTGCATTGGGCGAAAACGCGCGTTCAGGCTCAAACTCGGCGCAGCCGCCGGCAACAATGGTGAGCGCAGCCAAAAACCAGGCCCGAACATGCTTCCGGATGGTTCTGGCCAGCCCGTACAAATGCGGGGTCGATCGCCAATTGTCGGTCATGCTCATCATTTGGCTATCCATTGTATACACCCACCATATCAGCGCGCCACAATTCGGGCGCTGAAGCCGGCATCGATAAGCTTGCCCAATATCATTCGCGCTTGATCCCTGGATTGAAAAGCGCCCAACAACAAGCGTTTTTCATCTCCGCCGGCCGGCACGTGGTACGGCAAAAAACCCTGTTTACGCAACGCTGCCGACAGGTTGTCGGCGCCGCCATTGATAGCGATGGCAACCGGCGTTTTGACCACCCACGCCTGTGGAAACTGCTGTTTGAGCGCGGCCAGGGTCTGCTTGGCCTGAGCGCGGGATTGAAAAGCCCCAACCATCACCCGGTACCATATCTGGTTGTCATCCATCCTCACGCCGGCGGTAAACGCCGGTTGTCCGGTTTTAAGCAATGACAATGCCGAACTGCGCGCAACCTTGGCATCTTGATAAGCCGCGACCTGCACGACAAATGGATAAAGAACATCCGTGGTCGGCGTCGGCGCAGGCGCTTTTTCGTCAGCAATCACTGGACCGGTCATCACCGTTTTGACATCTGTGGTATCCAGCGCTTCATCATCCGGTGACCTGGGCGAATCAGGTGTTGCCGCCGCGGCCTGCAGGGCTGACTGATTGCGAGGATCGACCTGGATGGCGGTTAAAAAATCGTTCTTTGCCCGATCAAACCGCCCCAAGGCAAAATATGCCCGGCCGCGCGCAACCAGCAAATCGGCCGCCTGCGGATATTGGGCCAGGGCCTGATCAAAAATGGCGACCGCCTGATCGTATTGGCCCTTATCCATCCGGGCCTGCCCGCGCGCCAGGGCATAGACAACCAGATCATCGCCGTCGGCAGGCGGCGCATTCGTGACGCCATTGCCGCCGGTGGCGGCGGCTTGTCTGTCCAGCGCGGCAAGCATTTGCAGGTAGGTCGGGTTATCCGGCTCCAGAATCAGCGCCCGATCGATGTCGGCACGCGCGGCCTCCCAATTGTTTTGTTCAATCAGCGCCAGCGCCCGGCTGCTGTATGCCGCGGCAAAATCCGGTTCCATCGCGATGGTTTGATTGAAATCGGCCAGGGCCTCCTCGATCCGGCCATCNAGCGCCAGAGCGTTTCCGCGACCATAAAAAGCCTCCCAGTAATCAGGCTTCTTGTCGATTGCGCAGCCATAGGCTGCAATGGCCTGTTCCAGCATGGACCGCGCCGCCAGGTCCAATGCCTGTTGATAGCATTTGCGCGCCTGTTCGGATGTATCATCCGGAGGTTTGGCTTCCTTGGAAAACCAGCTGCAACCCGTAAAAATCGTCAAACAGATAACAACGAGAGCCAGTGTGATTTGAACATTCAATCTTCTCATTCCCCCCTCCTGGGCCTAATGCATTTTTAGTTGCATATGCGCGGCAAAACCGTTATGGTGCCTTTTTAAAAAAATTATTATTAATGTTTATAAATACAATGTCAATCAGTTAATAGGCATGATAATCATTCGGTATGGGTTTGCCAAAAGATCATTATCCGGATCGAACGATACAAACCCCATCAGCAGTCTTTCCGCTATCGGCCGGGGCCGGTATAGGCTTTTGATTTTATACTGCAAATCATCCCTATAGCGACAGATTGAAATTTATATAATGGAGCTCCAGACCGATGAAAGGCATTATTCTGGCCGGCGGCAGCGGCACCCGGTTGTATCCGATCACTCGCAGCGTCAGTAAACAACTGATTCCGGTTTACGACAAACCCATGATCTACTATCCGCTGTCCGTGCTGATGCTGGCCGGCATTCGTGATATTTTGATCATCTCCACGCCTGATGACCTGCCGAAATTCAAAGCGTTGCTTGGTGACGGCGCATGGATCGGTCTGTCGCTTTCCTATATTGCGCAACCCCGTCCTGACGGCCTGGCCCAGGCATTTGTGCTGGGCAAATCGTTTATCGGAAACGATCCGGTGTGCCTGATTCTGGGCGATAATATCTTTTATGGTTACAGCTTGTCAAAAACGCTGAAAAAAGCGGTCAACTTAACCCGCGGCGGCCTTATTTTCGGCTATCTGGTCAAAGACCCCGAACGCTACGGCGTGGTGGAATTCAACAGCCGCGGCCATGTGATCGGCATCGAAGAAAAACCCAACGCGCCGCGATCCAACTATGCCGTGCCCGGTTTGTATGTGTATGACAACGATGTCGTTGCCATTGCCGAAAATTTAAAGCCGTCTGCGCGCGGCGAGCTTGAAATCACCGATGTCAACCTGGCGTATTTGAAACGCGGCGATCTGCGGGTCGAATTGCTCGGTCGAGGGTTTGCATGGCTTGACACCGGCACGCACGAGGCCCTGCAGCAGGCATCCAGCTTTGTTCAGGCCATCCAGAACCGGCAGGGGCTTAAAATCGCCTGCATCGAGGAAATTGCATTTCGATTGGGATACATCGATCGCGATCAACTCAAAGGCCTGGCGCAAGACATGATGAAAAACGACTATGGCCGCTACCTGATCGATATTGCGGATTCAGATGGCGACGCAGACGCCATGGCCCGTCACTTTTCAAATGACGATCCGCTACAGCCTCGATAACCCGAATGCGTGTTGAGATAACGACAAAAAAGAATTACGGTGTTCACATGGATTCAGATCGCGTCGTCATACTCGGCATTCCGGTTGATAATCTCACCATGGATGCCGCCATCGAGCGCATTTTTCAGTTCATTGCCGATTATCGATCAACCCCCTATCCCCGGCTGGTGGCAACCGTCAATGTGGACTTTGTGGTCAACACGCTCGCATGGCGGCTGACCCATATCCGTCATCCGGAGCTGATCGACATCCTGCGCCGGGCCGATATGGTCACGGCGGACGGCATGCCCATTGTGTGGGCTGCGCGCATGCTGGGGCACCACCTGCGAGAACGTGTCACCGGCGCCGATCTGACGCCGCGACTGGCTGCCGAAGCAGCCCGCCGCGGCCATTCGATTTATTTTCTGGGCGGCCGCGCCGATATTGGTCGACGCGCCGCTGATCTGCTCAAAGAGCGTCATCCGAANCTGAAAATCGCCGGCGCCGACGCCCCGTTCGTTCATGTTCAGGGGCCGGAGTTAACCGATGCTGATGCCGCGGATGCGGCCATTGCGCAAAAAATCAATCAAAGCGGCGCCGATATCCTGCTCATCGGCTTCGGCAACCCCAAACAAGAGTTGTGGTTTGAACGCAACCGCCATCGCTTGCAGATTCCGGTCTCCATCGGCGTGGGCGGCACGTTCGACTTTATCGTCGGCACGGTCAAACGCGCGCCACGCTGGATACAGCGCTGCGGGCTGGAATGGGTCTTTCGCATCACCCAAGACCCGGCGCGGCTGTGGAAACGCTATTTTGTAGGTTTTTTCAAATATGGTCTGATGATGCTGCCGGCCATTTTGTATTATCGCTGCCAACGGCTTATACTGAAATTCAACCGCCATCGACAACCGGAAAATTCCCAAGTCTCACCGCGGATGCCCGACATCCATCAACTGCCGGCAGTGATCGACGGCAGCAACAGCAGGCCACTGAAAGCCCAATTGCTCGACCAACTCGATCGCAGTCAGGGCATGGTGCTGGATTTTGGCACACTCACCTTTATCGATTCCGCGGGTCTGGGCATGCTGCTGTCGCTTTGGCGACACGCCAAAGCCACGCGCAAACAATTGCTTCTGGCCGGGTTGACGGCGCAGGCCAGGCGTTTTTTGTCTTTAAGCCGCATGACCGATTTGTTCAGTGATCATATTTTTGATGATGTCGCAACCGCTGCAAATCATCTGTCTTGCCAACCCCCCGCATCCAGATTCCAATACACCCGCAAACCGCATGCAAACCGGGTGTGTATCCACTTGGCCGGAGAGCTGGATGCCGCTGAGGCGCGTCGCCTTAACGCCCAAAGCCTTGCCGCCGACATCGGCCGGCAACCGTGCATTTTAAATTTGCAAGACCTGCGGTTTGTCGACAGTTCGGGCATGACTCTGTTTTTAAAAATCCAACGCCATGCCGCGCGCCAAAATCAACCCTGCGTGATGTGCGGCTTGCAACCAGCGGTTGAACAGGCGTTTCGCATCACGCGTTTGCTGCGATTGTTTACCATTGTCGACAACATGGACGCCGCCGAAAAATATATCGAGACCGCTGTAAAGGAATCACCTCATGTCTGATTTGCACATTCTGGTCGTTGGCGGCGCCGGCTACATCGGCGCCCATATGGTCAAATCTCTGGCTGAAACGGGTCATCGCATCACCATTTTGGATGATCTGTCCAAAGGGCATCCGGAAATGTTAACCAGCGGCCGGTTGATCAAGGGCGATCTGGGTGATGGACGCTTGCTTGACAGCATTTTTTCATCCGACACAATCGATGCAGTCATGCACTTTGCCGCATTTTCATTGGTCGGCGAATCGGTTTCCCACCCACTGCGCTACTTTCGCAACAATGTAGCCAAAACCACGGAGTTGCTGGCTGCCATGGTTCGGCATCGCATTCGCCATTTCATTTTTTCATCCACCGCGGCCGTATATGGCGAACCCACCCAAACGCCGATTACCGAATCGCATGACTGCCGGCCGACCAATCCATATGGCGATAGTAAACTGGCGGTTGAGCAAATGCTGCATCATTGCGCCCACGCCCATGATTTTCGTTATATAAGCCTGCGCTATTTCAATGCGGCCGGCGCCGATGCCGGCGCGGCTATTGGCGAGCGCCATTGCCCGGAAACCCACTTGATTCCCCTGGTGCTGCAAACCGCGCTGGGCCGGCGCGAGTCAATCGCCATTTTCGGCAACGATTACGATACGCCCGACGGCACCTGTTTGCGCGACTATGTTCACGTGACCGACCTGGCTCAGGCGCATCTGCTGGCCCTGGATGCCTTGATCGGCGGAGCAAAAAGCAATGTTTACAATCTGGGCAACAGCCGCGGCCATTCCGTGCGCCAGGTCATAGAAGCCGCGCATCGGGTGACCGGTCGAGCCATTGCCGTAACCAAAGCGCCGCGCCGCGCCGGCGATCCAGCCGTGCTGATCGCATCATCAGATAAAATAAAAACTGAATTGGGTTGGCAACCGGCGTATGAAGACCTGGAAACCATCATCGAAACCGCCTGGCGCTGGCACCAGTTGGATGTAACCCCATCGCTGAGCATCGACAACCGTGGAGCATGTCAATGAAAACCATTCTAATTACAGGCGGCTGTGGATTTATCGGCGCCAATTTCATCCGATATTTGTTGACTGAAGCTGATTTTGATGGCTCGATCATCAATGTCGATGCGCTCACCTATGCCGGCAATCCCGAAAGCCTGCGCGACATCGCCGCGGATCATGCCCGGCGCTACCGGTTCATCCAGGCCGATATCTGCGATGATGCGGCCATGGATGCCGTGTTTCGCCGAAACCATATCGATGCCGTGTGCCATTTTGCCGCCGAATCGCATGTGGACCGATCCATTGTCGCCCCGGATGCCTTTATCCAGTCCAACATCACCGGAACGTTTCGATTGCTTGAGCTTGCACGCCGATATCAAGATCAACTGGTCCGGTTTCATCACATCAGCACCGACGAGGTGTTCGGCTCACTGGGATCCACCGGTTTTTTCACTGAAACCACGCCCTATGATCCATCCAGCCCCTATTCAGCGTCCAAAGCCGCCTCCGATCACCTGGTAAACGCATATGGCCGCACCTATGGATTGCCCATCACCATTTCCAATTGTTCGAACAACTATGGGCCGTATCAATTTCCGGAAAAGCTGATTCCCCTGATGATTCTCAATGCGTTGGCCGGCAAACCGCTGCCGGTTTACGGCGATGGCGCCAATGTGCGTGACTGGCTGTATGTCACCGACCATTGCCGCGCCATCTGGGCGGTCATGACCCGGGGCAAGACCGGACAAACCTATAACGTGGGCGGCAATTGCGAAAAAACCAACCTGGATGTGGTGTCCACCATTTGCGACCGCGTCGATGCGCTGCGCCCCGCATCCCAGGCGTCACGCCGTGATCTGATTACCTTTGTCACCGATCGCCCCGGCCATGACCGGCGCTATGCCATCGATGCAAGCAAAATTGAAGCGGAATTGGGCTGGCGCCCCCAGGAAAGCTTTGACAGCGGCATCGAAAAAACCATTGCCTGGTACATCGACAACCGGCAATGGGTCCAGCGCGTGCAAAGCGGCGAATACCGAAACTGGATCGAGCAGCATTATCACATATAAACATGAGTGATGGATAGCTTCAATTTTATAAGCTCGACAATCTTCACTCATTACTCAACAATCAACACTTATAACGCATGGACAAAAAATGGAAATAATTCCCACTAAACTTGACGGCGTGTTGATCATCGAACCCGATGTGTTTAGCGACAAGCGCGGCTTTTTTATGGAAACCTACCGCAAAAACCGCTATCTTGACGCCGGCATTGACTGTGATTTCGTGCAGGACAATTTTTCTTATTCCATCCAGCGCACGCTGCGCGGTCTGCATTATCAAATTCAACATCCGCAGGCCAAACTGGTTCAGGTTTTCAGCGGTGAGGTGTTTGATGTCGCAATCGATATCCGGCCGCAATCCGCCACATTCGCCCAATGGGTCGGCGTCAATCTGTCGGAAACCAACCGGCGCCAGTTCTTCATCCCCGAAGGCTATGCCCATGGCTTTTGCGTGCTCAGCGATACCGCCCGCTTCAGCTACAAATGCAGCCGCGTCTACATGCCGCAAGATGAAGGCGGCATATTGTGGTCAGACCCGCAAATTGCCATTGACTGGCCCATTACCGACCCGATTGTATCGGCCAAAGACGCGGTTTATCCGCGCCTGGCCGACCTGGATCGAACCGACCTGCCTTTTGGAGGAAAGTAAGCTATGCGCATCATGATTATCGGCGGCAACGGGCAACTGGGATGGGAGATGACACGGCAAGGCCGCCGACAACCCGACACTGTCGTTTTCCCGCTGGATTTGCCAGAAATCGACATTACCGACACGGCCAATATTGATGGCCACGTTTCCGGCATCCAGCCGCATGTGGTCGTCAACTGCGCAGCATACACCGATGTCGACCGGGCTGAAAGCCAGGTGGATGCGGCCTATCGGGTCAATCGCGACGGCGCGGCCAATATCGCCCAGGCCTGCCGACAGCATCAGCTGCCCTTGATTCACGTTTCAACCGATTTTGTTTTCGACGGCGCCAAACGCACGCCATATGTCGAATCCGACCCGGTCAGCCCACTGGGCGTGTACGGACAAAGCAAGGCCGCCGGTGACGTTGCCGTGCAAAAAACGCTCACCCGCCACATCATCATCCGCACGGCCTGGCTATACGGCGTGCATGGCCGCAATTTCGTCAAAACCATGATCCGGCTGGGTCAGGACAAACCGGAACTGAATGTGGTGGCTGATCAGCTAGGCTGTCCCACCGCGGCAGCGGATTTGGCGCAGGCCATGCTGCAAATCTGCCATGCCCTGCCGACTGCCGACGACCGGGTCTGGGGCACCTATCACTATTGTGGTCAGGGACAAGCCTCATGGTATGATCTAGCGGTCGCGACGCATGATCTGGCCAAAGCCCGCGGCGTCAAGATTGTGGCGCATACCCGGCCGATCACCACCGCTCAATACCCGACTCCGGCCCGGAGACCGGCGTATTCGGTGATGGACTGCACGCGCATTCGGAAAGCTTTTTCTGTTTCCACCCATCCCTGGCAAGAGAGTTTACAGCGCGCCATCGACCGATTGTATGATTCAGCAGATACGCGTTAACCCCACAGCCGTATGTCAACGCCACTGACGCCTGCATTCGCACCACCTAACAGATAGGACAATGAATGGGATCATCATCTCAGCAAAAACTCGACAACCGTCAAATCGGGCGGAAAGTGGCCAAAAATTCTGCAGTCGGCATGGTTGCCGTGGCCATCTATTTTGTCAGCCGACTGGCATTGACCCCGTTTATCCTTCACTATGTCGATTTGGCTGAATTCGGGCTGTGGTCCATGTGCTTTGTCATTCTTTCCTACGCCGGCCTGGGCGCCATTGGAGTCGATGGCGCCTATATCAAATACACCGCCGAATATCATTCCCGCCGGGACCAGGATGCCATTGCGTCCTTGCTTTCCACCGGCATTGTGTGCATGATTTCGTTTTGCCTGTTTTTCTATACAGCGCTCTATCTGATTTTGCCGGCCATCCTTGGGTGGTTTCATGTCTCATCCGAATTGATGGACGTCGCCGTTTTCATGATTCTGGGCACAGCCCTCGCCTATTGTCTGGATTTTACGTTGGGCGGATTTCGCGCCACCCTTGAAGGGTTGCAGGAAATTGCGATGTCCAAGACCGTCAATGTAACGGCTTCTCTTTTTGAAGTGGCCATGGTGTTGATTTTTCTTCCATTAGGGATGGGCGTCAAGGGATTGCTATATGCCTTTATCATCAAAACCTTGGCTGAAATGGTGGCCTGCACCGGATTGGTATTCAAAAAATTACCCGGTCTGAAACTTGGTTGGGGCCGCATCAGCAAGCAGTCATTTCGCGCCCTGTTCGTTTTCGGCGGCAAGATTCAAATACTGGGCATACTGGCTATTGTATTGGCGTCACTGGACCGCATCGTGATTACCGGGCTGCTCGGTCTCAAGGCAACCGGCCTGTTCGAAATCGGGCGCAAATTTCCATTTACCGGCCGAAACATTTCGCGCGCCGCATTTGGACCGCTGCTGCCCGCCGCCTCCCATATGGGAGGATTTTGGGAACGAGGCGAAGCCATCCCCTCTGCTGCGCGCGCCCGCAAATACATGGGGTTGGTAATCGGCTCGGCAACGCTGGCTGTGTTGCCGGCAACCGGATGGATAGGGGCAATCAGTGAAAAATGGATGCCTGGAAGCTCGATGCCTGGCTATGGCTTTATCAGTATCGTTATGGCGTTTTTGCTTATATGTTTAGTGAAAGTCAAACCGTTTTACAAAAATCTGATTTCAGAAGACCGACTGATTGGAGCGGATTTACGAGATTTATATATCAAGGGTTTCAGGCACGTCAACCTGATCAATGTCACCATTTTCACATTTTTGATGGCGACCGCGCGGCCCCTGATTATCGGGTGGGTCGGCGTTGACTACCTGCCTGCCGTATCCGTGCTGGTTATTGTCAGTTTAGCCAATATTTTTCATCAAGGCACCGGCCCGGCCAGTGTCATTGTGCGCGGCATCAACCGGGTGGGACGTGAACTGGAATGCCTGATCATTCAATTCGTGCTGGCCATTGTCTGGATTCCGGCCGGAACGCTGATTTTGGGTATCACAGGCGCCGCACTCGGCATTTTAGCCAGCGCCGTACTGTCCAGCGCATACTTTTTATGGCGCACCAACCACGCGTTTCGCATACCTTGGCGCGAATCTTTTCACGCAACCATTATGCCCGCGTTGGCGCCGGCTGCTTCAGCCGCTGTCGTGTATGCCTTGACGCTGGCCATGCCGACCACAAACCGCTGGACATGCGCCTTTCTGGTGGCTTTTTTAGGATGCCTGCACCTTGGGCTCACGTTTGGGCTGCTTTGGAAGTTGTTTCTGTCTGATCGGGAGATGGAAACGGTTGCTTCGATGTTCACCCGTTTCAAGCCTTTTAACGCCAGGAAATAACCATGGCCGGCAGCGACGGCACACTCCTTCCGGGAACCAAAAAAAATAAACCGATCGATATCGTCGGATTTGTTTTACGCAATATGATGACCATTATTGTGGTCGGTAATTTTGGTTTCACCTTACTGGCGCCGTTTGCCCTGCTGGCAATCAAACCATTTTACAAAGCTTCGGCGCAATTGAAGATAGAACCTGTGGTCGAATCGATCATCGGCGAGGGTGAAGATACATCGATTCTGAACCAATACAAAGATTTTACCCAAACCCAGGCCATGCGGCTAAGAGATATGGACATTCTTGAAGAGGCGGTCACGCGGTTGACGCCTGAACAAAAAAATGCGCTTTTCCCAAAGGGACTGGCGCCGCAAGGCTGCGCGGCCATGCTCTCTCATAGGCTCTACATCAAGCCAGTCAGCCGCTCCTATCTGATAGATATCGCCATCCAGGGAGACAATCCGGACGGATTGGCAGCCATCTTGAACGCCATCATGGATGTATACAAAACCACCGTCGATACTGAACGGCAAGCCAAAAACGACCGTCGTCTGACATATCTGCGATCCGAAAGAGATGATCTGAAAATAAGCATCCGCGAAAAACAGATCAAACTTCAGGAGCTTGCCAAACAAACCAATACCAGCAGTTTCAGTGAAGCCTTTAATTTTTATTTCAAACGCGCCGAACAACTACAGGATGCCTACGTTAAGCTGTATCTGCAATTGGTGGAGGCCGAACATCTCTATGCCCAGCGCGTCAAAGAAATGGACGCCATTTCCAAACTTTCCCTGGATCCTCAGGTAGAAGAGATGGTGTCCAACGACTTCGGGCTGGACCGCACCCAGGCCTGGACGTATCAGGAACTGCAAACCCTGCGATCCAGCCTGGACGGACTGACCCAGGACAACCAGGAAAGAAAGGAGACCGAGTCGCGCATGGCGGCCATGCGCAAATATGAACGCGACATGACCGATGAGGTCCGTCAGTTGTCACGAAAAGTGCTGTTCGGTAAACGCGAGTACGAACTGAAAAAACGGTTGATCGAAGCCAAATCACAATATGAGAGCATCAAGACATCGATGGCCGACATTTCCTTGAAATTGAAAGACGCCAAGACGCAAGCCGCCGTCAATTCCGAACGATTGATCATCGGCGAACAGCTTCAGGCCGAACTGAGACACATGCGCGAGCTGCTGTTCAAATATGAATCGCGCATCAACGAATTGGTTGTCCAGGCCAATGTAGCCAGCCGCGTATCCATATCCACCAGAGCCCGCAAGCCCAGCAGTCAAGCCGGCAGCAATGCCAAAACCTTGTTTATGGTTTGTATCGCGCTGCCGTTCGGCTTCATTACATGCATCCTTTTCGTCATCGAATTTTTGGACAATCGCATCGTTTCGGCAAAAGATCTCGTCAGCGCCCTGGGCTATCCCCCAACCTGGCCCATATCCAGGGCGCCTGAAAAAATCGCCTTTTCACGGGTGACGCTGGATGCCCCGGAATCGGTCACCAGCAAGGCATTGCGCAGCCTGGCGCTGCGCATCCATCGCGATGCCGAACGCAACCAGACCAAACTGTTTATGTTCAACGGCATAGACAGTCAAAGCGGAACCACTGAAATTTTACTGAACACAGCCCATCATCTGGGGAATATGCTGCCCAGTGTTTTGGTGATCGAAGCCACATCCTTCCATCCGACATTACGTGACATTCTGGCCATCCCCAACAATCAACCTGGATTTTCCGATATACTTGCCGGTAAAATTTCCCTTGAAGACGCAATATATACGGATTACGAACGCAACGTTAATTTTATTTTTTCATCCGAGCCGGCGCAAGAGCTTCAGGCCAGCCTGGTTTTTCAATCTATTCTGGCGCAGGTCAAACAGGACTTCGACATCATCCTGATCGATTCCAGCCCAATCATGAAAAACGATTTTACCGAATATCTGGCCATGCATGCTGATGTGATCATTATGATCATACAGGGAGATCGCGCCCTGTATCGGTCAGTTCGCGAAGTTGCCCAATTGCTCATGCGCCTGGAGGTTCCCGCCATGGCTTCCGTACTCAATTGGGGCGGTGCTCGATACGCGACCAAATTGGAAAAAATACTGGAGAAACCCAGTTTAAAATTCATTTTGGATAGATTGAACGACAGGGGCATTGAATCATCCATGACACATCTCAGTAGTCAAGGAACCAGGCGCCATTAATCGGGGATAACGCATTATGCGCGGTAACATCATCTGCCTGCTGGCTTTATATGGATGTATCCCTATGGTTTTGTATCTTTTCTCAAAATACAAGCCTGAGCATGCTCTCATTATTGCTTTTTTTGGCGCATTGATGTTTCTGCCGATGGAAAAACTACATATTCCGCTGATATTGTATAATAAAATGACGGCAACCGCCATCGGCGCAATGATCGCTATCCAGATATTCGATCCGGAAAAGATAGAAAATTTTTCCATTCAACCGACGGATGCGCCCATGATATTGTGGATTGCCTCCGGTTTTTTCGCTTCGGTCACCAATGGTCTGGGCGCCAAAGACGGGCTGCAGGAATCGTTTAACAGTTTTACGAACTGGGGGATTCCATACATCGTTGGACGCATCTATTTTTCAAATGCGGAAAACATCAAACTGCTGTGCCATGCCATTTTTATCGCCGGATTAGTTTATATTCCGTTTGTCCTGTTCGAGCTAAAAATGAGTCCGCAATCACATGCCATTGTTTACGGATACATGCAGCACAGTTTTGCGCAGGTAATGCGTGGCGACGGGTATCGCCCGATGGTATTCATGGAACACGGCATCATGCTGGGCACCTGGATGTGCATGGCGGCTCTGGTCGGCCTGTGGTGCGCCTATACACGGGTATTTGCAAAAAAAATGTATCGCGTCCCCACCATATTGCTGGTCGTTACCCTGCTGGCCGCGGCAATTGCCTGCAAGTCCAGCGGGGCTGTTGGGTTGTGCGTCATGGGGATTTTTGCCCTGATATTTACCGCCAGGCTCAAATTCGCGATTGTCGTCTGGTTGCTGCTGCTGATCCCCCCGGCTTATGTGGGCACCCGCGCTACAGGGTACTGGGATGGCCAAAATCTGTGTAATGCAATTTCCGATAAATTCAGCGCGGATCGGGCGGCATCTTTGCAATTTCGTTTTGACAATGAAAATATTTTGGTTGAAAAAGCACTGCAACGGCCCCTTTTCGGTTGGGGTGGATGGGGACGTTCGCGCGTATATGATGAGGAAACAGGTGAGGACATCAGCGTAACGGATGGATTCTGGATTATCGCCCTGGGAACCCGAGGCTATTTTGGCCTGTTTTCCATCACGCTTGCCATGATCCTGCCCATGCTGCTGTTCGTGATCAACTGCCCGGCCAAACTGTGGGGAAAGCCCGAGTTTGCGCCAACCGCCGTCATCTGCATCATTCCGCTGTTGTTTATGATTGATTGTATGTTAAATGCCATGATCAATCAGGCGTACATCATTTTCGCCGGCGCGGCCACGGGCATGCTGGCAACCCATGGCATCAAACAGTTAGAGGGGCAGGCTGCATCGGATGCAAGCGGAAATCGTTCAGACACGCCGCAGCCACAGGCAAACCGACAGCCGACCCTGGCTTCGGCGCGTTTTCGCAAAACCAATCATGGCGACATGTCTGCCGAGCCGGGCATACGGCCGGTAGTCAATCCAGACCTGGCCGCACATGCCGCCGGTTACCATATACGAATAGGATTGACGCCATTGGATGACCACAATACCGGAATGCAGCCGTTGCTTGCCAGCCGGCAAACACGCGCATCCAGGCTAGCTGAAAACCAACGCAATACAACTCGCAATAACCAAAAAGATACCAAAAAAAAGTATCAAACAATCAGGAATTTGACAAATCCGGCACAGAACAAGACCCGGCATATCGGTCGTAAATTCGCCGTGCGCGAACAGACAGCCGGTTCTTTTGAACATGACGATCAACCCGCTTCGAGCAATCAAGAAGACGTATATGTTTACACTGAAGAACGATGGGTGCGGCGAATGTAGATTCTGCAACGCCTGTTCAACTTTCATGCATTTGGGTATCCAATGAAAATCACCGCTCACCCTGCAAGTCCGATGGCCCATTTCAAGGCCATGCTGTTCAATCCGTTGACCCTGGCATGGGTTGTCGCGCTGGCGGCCATGATTGTCCTGTCTTTGACGCCGCATGCCGGTATTACGGAAATGGAATCCGGCTTCGGCCGTGACAAGCTCCTTCGGGCGCTGACATTCATCATTTTGTCTTTTTATCCAGCCGCATGTTTTCCATCCTTCAGAATCGGCCTGATTGTGTCAACTTGTATTGCGCCGCTGGGGTTTATGCTGGAACTTGTTCAAAAATATGTGCCGGGCCGTCATTTTTCACCCGAAGATATGATTGCCAACAACATCGGGGCAATCCTGGGCATTGCTCTGGCGTTGGCGCTCCGATTTTTTTTTCACACTGCCAAATACAGCAAAAAAATTCATTTTTCCAGACTGGCTGATGTCCCGTCAGCCAAAATGATTGCGCCGCCTCAGGAAATAAAATCCATCCGCGAATTGCCAAATCAACACGCGCAATTGAAAAACAAGCGATTTTCATCGATTATTGGGAAAATATTTTCCCGGCAAAACCGCCGAAAATTGATATTTTTCTTACTTGTGCCGGTCTTGGGATATATGGGATGGTCCCTGGCCATTGATTATTTTCAACCAACACATGTCGCAAAACAATCCCGTCCCATCAATGCGCCTGCCATGCCGCCGGTCACCACGCCGGAGCCGTCTGCACAGCCTGCCGATCATGCGAGCAAGACGGCTACCCCACTCGACGACGCCGACGCTGCAGCAAAGACGATCGATGCAGCGCCTATCCATCACGAAGCCGTCATGGCCGATTCACATCCAAACGATTCAATTCCAGCAACTGGGCAGATGCAACAGCCGCTGGATGCAACGCCTTACCCTGCGCCCACTCATTCGCATGCCCAAGATGCCACCGGCCATAGCCTGGGGCCATCCACTCAAACTGCCGAAACAACAAATCTGAATCGCCAAACAAATGCGCGCCCGGAACCGGAAAAAGCCAAACCGCTTTTTTCGGTCCGCGTTGGCGCATTCTTGAACAGGCAAAATGCGGAAAACCTGATTGCCCAGCTTGAATCAAAAGGGTATCATCCCTACCTGTTCACGGCAGCCGACGCCGACAATCACACCTGGCATGCGGTCCAATTGTCGGATCATGAAAACCTTGACCAGGCCGCCGCTGCCGCGGCTATCTTTAAAAACAAGGAAAACCGATCGGTTTACATCACTCACAAAAACTCGCTAATCGTTTCCGAAAGCGCGGCCGCTGCCGACAAAAAATCTGATGACGCCAATAAAGCGCAACCGGATTTTAAAAAATGATTTATCCAATCCAATGCGCCGCCGGGGGGGTGGTTATTTTGCATTCAGACAGCAAGCAAAAGGATAATGCGCCGATATGTTAAATGTATTGATGATCATGGAACAGTGCAATCCGGAATGGGCTTCGGTTCCCTTGGTCGGCTACAATTTTTACCAGGGTATCCGAACCCGGGTCAATGCCACATTGGTTACCCATGAACGCAACCGTGATGCCCTTGAAAAAATTCGCGGCAACCATCGCATCGATTACATATATGAAAGCAAATCCCTGAAACGCTATTACGCATGCATCAGCAAGCTGACATCACGCGGGGGCGTCAACTGGCCGCTGCAACATGCCCTGTCCTATCCCATATATGGCGCATTCAACCGGCGGGTTTATCAAAAATACGGTCTGTCCATCCGCCAGGGCGATTATGATTTGGTTCATGCCATGACACCGATTCTGCCGCGATATCCGGTCAAGGCCATTGCAGCCTGTCATGACATTCCATTTTTGTTGGGCCCGGTAAACGGAGGCGTTCCCTTTCCTGAGGGGTTTGCCGATGTTGCCAGAAAAGAGTTTGCCGCATTCAATTTTCTGCGAATCTTTTCCAGAATGCTACCGGGCTATGTTCAAACCTACCAACAGGCCTCGCGCGTGTTGGCAGGCTCCACATATACCCTGAATATGCTGAAAAATATGTTTCCCGGCCATAACCACCGATTTGAATTGTTTTATGAAAATGGCCTGTCCAAACAGTTTATCGGCACGCCGCGGCAGCGTACCGGAAAGACATTGCAATTGTTGTTTGTCGGTCGGCTGGTGCCCTATAAAGGCGCTGACATGGCCATTGCCGCCATTGCGCGATTAGATGAATCAATGCGCAGGCGCCTGCATTTGACCATTGTTGGCGACGGATCGGAAAAAACGAATCTTGAAAATCAAACCCATGAGCTGAAACTCACGCAAACCGTGACCTTTACCGGCTGGGTCCCCCAACATGAAACGGCCGACTATTATCGGCAAGCGGATGTTTTTTGTTTTCCATCGGTGCGCGAATTTGGCGGCGCGGTGGCATTGGAGGCCATGGCCTGTGGGTTGCCTTGCATTGTGGCTGATCATGCGGGTTTAGGCGAGTATGTTACCGAAGAAACCGGATATAAAATCAAGCCCGTTTCAAGGCAGTTTATGATCATCCAATTGGCTGAAAAAATCAAAATCCTGTTTGAAAACCGCGACCTGCTGCATCAGATGGCCCAAAAAGCCATTGAACGCGTTCAGGAATTTGAATGGGAAACCAAGGCTGACCGCATGCTGGCCATATACAATCAACTGGTTAAACCGTTGCCCCTTGCATAAGCAACCCTTGTTTATGGCCATCAAATCGCGGAGACATCTCAATGAATGACAACATACCCTCGCAAATTGAAGCGTTGAAACAATTTGTGGCAAACTCGGACCCGGCCGGTCGGCTGGGCATCGTCAATGAACGATCTTCGTTTCTGCCCAGCGCCTTGAGCCCGACAGATGCGCCGGCAGACGCCACCTATAAGGTCATCTTCAAGGATGCATCGGATAAATCGGTGGCTTTTTTGCTGTGCGCCAACGCCTTGAATCCTGAATTGGTTGCCCAAAATGTAAACAAGGCTAAAAATGCCCGCAAGCATTTGCCCGCTTTTGCGGCAACTGCCATTCAACTTCCAATTATTGAAGGAAACCACAACGGGTTGAGTTGGGCGTTGTTTGACATCATGCAACCGCTTTCACGGCGCCCCTGGCATTGGCGGCTGCAAAAATTGCGACTTGCCCGGCCGCTGGTATGCTGGTTGGCCGATGTGATGCAAGCCACCCGGCAACCCATATCCGGCAATGATATGGAGGCTGTCGCCATAACCCCATTAACCGCTGTCGCCGACAACAAAAATTTTCCTAAGCCATTCAGGCTCCGGGCCGGCCGCGCCATTGCGGATATTGAATCCGGCCGTTGGTTGCCGCAAACGACGTTGGCGCACAATGACTTGTGGAAAGGCAATATCATGCTGCCGCTCACCAAGCCGGCCGGCGCCCCGTCACCCCAATTTTGCATTATTGACTGGGCCGGGTCATCGATCAGCGGATTTGCATTTTTCGATCTGATGAAACTGGCGCGCAGCTTCAAATTTCCTGTTTTTTTTACTCGCCGGATTATCAACCGACAATGCGCTATCCTGGATTGCGCAATTGATCACAGTATGGATTATCTGCTGGCGGCACTGGGCGCATTGGGGCTGAACCTTGAAAATTTTCCCGTCCATATCTACACGCAGATGTCCGTGGCGCTCATGCAGGATTTATCGCGCATCACCGGAGACACAACATGACCGAGACAAATCCTAAAGCGAATCTGCGCCTGTTTGTCGCCATCTGCCTGCCACCGGATATTTTGTCGGTGCTGGTTCAATGCCAAAAGCAGTTGTCAAAAGCCGGCGTGAATGCGCGCTGGGTCAAACCGCAAAGCATCCACCTCACCCTGAAATTTATCGGGCCCACCCCTGCCGGGCGCATCCCCTTCATAAAAGCGGCAATGGCCTTGTCAACCGCGAGAACGCCACCTTTTAATATAGAATTGCATGGCGTCGGCGTGTTTCCGGATTTGCGCCGGGCACGTGTGATTTGGGCCGGAATACGGGGTCAAGTGGATATGCTACGCGCATTGCAAACGCATCTCGACAGCCAATTAGTTGAAGCCGGCCTGGTTTCGGATGCCAAACCGTTTCGCCCCCATTTGACTTTGGGGCGCCTTATAAAACCCCCTGCCGTTCCAACACTCACCGCCGCGATCAGGCAAACAGGCGCTATCCAATCATCAACGGCATGTACGGTTGACGCCATCCAGCTGATGCAAAGTGAGCTGCGCCGCCATGGAGCGGTTTATACCACATTATTCAGTTCACAATTAACCGGCAATAATTCGCCATTTGAAAACCAAACAGGAAGGTTGCCATAACCCATTCATTACATTTGATTTGATACGGATTGCCACTCAAGAATCAAGCATGGTCAGCATTGCCTGCATCAGCAATCCGGCAAAAAATGAACCGGGCGTCGCCCTTTTGATAAGATAACCATAAATTTCCTTTGGTGACATGCAATCAACAGTCAGAGACCGCCAACCAATGCCCATCAAATTGCCTGAAGGCCTGAAAATGTGGCGAACGAAGTTTGGCGCAGGCGCTTGTGAAGATTGCCGCTGTACCAGGGATGGAGGAATAGTTGGATGAAAAATTTAATCTTGTTTTTGTTGGTGTTCCTTGCGCTGGCCGTGACGGCCATTGTGTCAACTTCTCTGTTTCTCGGCGTCGGATATATTCTTGCCAATATTCTGCCGCTAAGCCTTTTCCAAGGCTCCCTGCTGGCTATTGGGTCCTCTTTTGTCCTGGTTTTCAGCATAGCCGCTTCTTCACTCGGATCGCATATTTCCCGCCATGGCATTTTTTTTAGTCATAAGGATATGGAAGAGGACATCTATGAGGAAGATGATGATGATGATGATGATGATGAATTTGACGAAGATGATGAAAACGATAAAGATGACGAATCTGAACGCAAGACCAAATTCAAAGTATTGCGATCCCCGGTAAATAAGGTCAAAATTGGAAGAAACGACCCCTGTCCGTGCGGCAGCGGTCTGAAGTATAAGCGTTGCTGCGGAAAGTAACGCCATTGCAGCGCAAAGCCAATCCGTCTCCCACTTGCGCGGCGTCGGTTAAAAACGCAAAAGCTTGGCATAATTGTGCTTCTATTCAATGATCTTCCTGATTCCCATTATCATTGTGTTTTAGTCGTTGCTTTATCCAGCGTTTTTCTGACTATTTTCGATAATTCGGACTTTATAACCGGTTTCATCATAAAGCCTTCAATTCCAGTTGCTTCGGCTTTTTTATCGTTGATCCGTTCACTGAACCCTGTGCAAATAATGATCGGAATGTCCGGTCTTATCTGTTTCAGCTCCCGGGCAAGCTGCATGCCGGTCATATTCGGCATGGTCATGTCGGAAATCACCAAATCATAATTTGATGGATTGACCTTGAACGCTTCCAAAGCATCGGTACTGCTAATCCGCATCGTAACATGATATCCGATGCGCTCAAGCATCTGTTTTTCAAGATTTGCAATGGATGCCTCATCGTCAACCAGTAAAATTCGTTCGGTTCCGAAATGACTTTCTTCATCGGTATGAATTGGATCGTCGATCTTGGATTTTTCCAATAAGGGCAGATAAATATTGAAAGTCGAACCTTTTCCGACTTCACTGTAAACAATGACTTCCCCCTTGTGTTCTTTAACAATTCCATGAACCACCGCAAGACCCAGTCCTGTTCCTTTTCCCTGTTCCTTTGTTGTGAAGTATGGATCGAAAATTTTGTTGATAAGAGTCGCCGGCATCCCATGACCCGTATCGGAGATGGATAGCACCGCATATTTTCCGGCTTCAAGCTTGTCCGATGCGTCCAGATTGACTTCTCTCAGCCGAACGTGTATTTGACCACCGTTATCTTCAACGGCGTGATAGGCGTTCGTGATGATGTTCATCACAACCTGGTGAATCTGTGTCGGGTCCGCCAAAATCAATCCACTGTCGGATTGAATGTCATGGTTTAGTTCGATATAGGATGGAATGGTTGACCTTGAAAGTTTTAAGACCTCCTTGAGGATGTTTTGAACACGGGTCGGGATCATTCTGTGCTCTGCCTGACGGCTGAATGCCAGTATCTGTTTGACAAGATCACTGCCCCTTTTACCCGCTTTGAAAATTTCTTCAGCATTCTCCCGTTCAGGGCTGCCCTGGGGCAAATCCTCCAACAACAGTTCCGCCATGCCGATGATGGGAAACAAAATATTGTTGAAATCATGAGCAATCCCACCGGCGAGGTTGCCGATGGATTCCATTTTTTGGGCTTGTTGAATCCGGTTTTCCAGCTTTTTGACTTCTGTAATGTCTCGATAAAGTGACAATTTCGAAATTGACCCGTTTGAGTGAAAGATGGGGGCATGTGATAC
>JGI10211J34971_10001226_pt1 | contig 21419 bp, 19 predicted proteins | sample Etolagsediment_FD_34971 | JGI IMG/M metagenome (IMG submission 34971)
CGAGCGAATTCTGAAGGAACTTGGAAAAGCGGCCGCCGCAAAACGGAGCGGTCGGGCAACAAACGAGGGACGAATTTTCGTNNCCGTCGCCGGAGATTCGGCGGCAATGGTCGAACTCGCGTGCGAAACCGATTTTGTCGCCCGGAATGAGACGTTCGTCGCGCTGGGAAACGAAGTGGTCGCCGAGGTACTATCCCGTGGACTCGATGAGCCCGACGCCGTCCTGACCGCGAAAGTCGCGGATGCGATCAGTACAATCAAAGAAAATATGAGTATTCAGCGAATCACGCGCATGTCGAAGGGCGAGAATGAACTCTTCGCCGAGTACATTCACGGCGATTCCGGCCGCATGGGTGGTATCGTACGCGTTCGCGTGGAAGATTCCGCACTCCTCGATTCGGAACCAGTCCGGAACTTCGCGTTCGATTGCGCACTTCATGTCGTCGCGTTTCGACCGCTTTTTCTTTCAACCGAGGAGGTCGATCCCGCGTACCGGAAGGAGCAGGAAGAGATCTTCATGACTCAGGCGCGGAACATGGATAAGCCCGAGAAGGTCCTTCCCGGAATCGTCCAGGGGAAACTGCGAAAACTGTTCGCGGAAATCTGCCTGCTCGAACAGGGCTTTGTGAAAGATGAAAAAACGAGCGTCGGAAACGTCGCAAAGGCCATCGGGAAAGAGGTGGGAACCACCGTTTCTGTTACCGGGTTTCTGACGTACACGGTAGGTCAGGAGTAGTATCGCGTTTATTGCAGACAAGGAAGGCACCATGGAAGCAATCCTTACATCCGCGGAAGATCGGATGAAGAAAAGTCTCGCAGCGCTTCAGGAAGAGCTGGGTAGTCTCAGGACGGGAAGGGCTTCAGCGGCCCTTTTCGAGCGAATCAAGGTCCAGTACTACGGCAACCCTACCCCGTTGAATCAGGTGGCTACGGTCAGTGTACCCGAGTCCCGGCTGGTTGTAATCCAGCCCTGGGACAAGGCTGCACTGCCGGAAATCGAAAAAGCGATCCAGAGTTCGGAATTGTCGGTGAACCCGAACAATGACGGAAAGGTTATCCGCATCAATATTCCGCCGCTTACCGAAGATCGCAGAAAAGACCTGGTGAAGGTAGCCCGGAATATGGCGGAACAAAGTCGAGTCGCTATCCGGAATATCCGCCGCGATGCAAACGATGACCTGAAAAAGTCGCAAAAAGCGAGCGATATCAGCGAAGACGACGAAAAACGGGGAATCGATCAGATCCAGAAACTGACCGATTCGTTCATCGAGAAAATTCATGAAATAATCGAAGCGAAGGAAAAGGAAATCCTGGAAATCTGATGTCGGATATAGCACTGGACGTACCGGTTCCCGTCCATGTCGGAATAATCATGGACGGGAACGGAAGATGGGCAACGGCGAGGAATCTCCGGCGAACCCGCGGACATCAGGAAGGTACGGAGGCTGCGAAAAGAATCGTCGTCGGTGCAATTGACCTGGGTATCCGCTATCTTTCCCTGTACGCATTCTCAACCGAAAATTGGCGCCGCGCTCAGGACGAAGTTGCATTCATCATGGCTCTTGTGGCAAAAAATCTCCGCAGCCAGTACGACTTTTACCGAACCAATCGCGTCCGCGTGCGTCATAGCGGCAATTTCGAAGGGCTCCCGCGCGGGGTCCAGCACGAAATCGAATCGGTCGTCGCAGAGACCGCCGGTTTCGATGCGATAACCGTCAATCTGGCCGTCAATTACGGCGGTCGGGATGAAATCGTCCGTGCGGTTAACCGGTCACTGGTCGATCCGTCCGTCCGGAGTGTTACCGAAGATTCGATTGCACGATCGCTGGACCTTTCCGGCATTCCCGAACCGGACCTGATCATCCGAACCGGCGGCGAACGGCGATTGAGCAACTTTTTACTCTGGGAATGCGCGTATAGTGAATTATATTTCAGCGACCGGCTATGGCCGGACTGGACCGGTGATGATCTTACGCAGGCGGTCAACGACTACAAGAGCCGAAAGAGAAATTTCGGCGGAATACGGACATGAGTAATCTTGCGTTGCGATTGCTGGTCTTTGCGCTCGGATTACCGGCAGTCGTCCTGTCGGCGTTCGCTTTTCCACAATTCGATTATCCACTTTTCGCTCTTCTGGTAGCCGTCGCCTCCGCGCTGGCCGCCAACGAAGCGGCGCAGTTTTTTACGGCCGGACCGCTTCGGTATCCGGGCCGGGCCATCGTGATTCCGGCTCTGGGTGCAATACTCCCGGTGGTCACGTACGGGTATATACGAGGGATGTGGACTCTCGACCTGATATCGATGGTAGTCGTGGGAGCTTCGTCGGCTATCCTGTTTGTCCAGATTCTCCGGAGAAAATCGGGCGAGTTCGTCGACATCCTGCCGGCAGTCGTTTCACACGTGTTTATTCTGATATACCCGGGTCTCTTTGCATCGTACGCAATGAGACTCCTGCTGCTCCCGGATGCAAGTAAGGTTATTCTCGTGTTTTTTCTCTCGATCTATCTCAATGACAGTCTGGCGTATGTCGTGGGACGCCTGTTCGGCAGAAAAAAAAGCGATACCGAAGAAGCTATCGTTCCGGTGAGTCCGAACAAAAGCATTGCAGGATTTCTTGGCGGAATGGCCGCAACGGCCATTGTGGTGTTCAGCGCCCGGTATTTGTGGCCGGAAGGATTTTCCGCGCCGGCGTTTCGACTTCTGATTTTTTCTCTCGTCATCGGTATCGGGACAATTGCCGGTGACCTGGTTGAATCTGCTCTCAAGCGATCGGCCGCACTCAAAGATTCGGGTACTCTTATTCCCGGTCGTGGCGGAATACTCGATTCGGTAGACTCGCCGCTGTTTACCGCTCCGTTGTTCTTCTACGCCTATCAACTGCTGATCCACGGCGGGCTGCTCTGAGGTATATGGAATGAACGTGTTAATCGGGCTGGCGGGTATCGGCCTCGTCATATTTTTTCATGAGCTTGGCCACCTGTTGGCCGCGAAATCGGTCGGCGTAACCGTTGAAGCGTTCAGCATCGGGTGGGGCCGGAAAATCTGGTCCGTAACCCGGGGTGGAACCGACTATCGCCTTTCGTGGATACCGGTTGGCGGTTACTGTAAAATGAAGGGCGAGCACGCCCTCATACGTGCGTGGAACGACAAACTCGACCGGATCGATGTTGAACCGGGTGATTTTTACGCCGCGCGCCCCTGGCAGCGTATCTGGGTTCTCGCGGCCGGCCCCCTCATTAACCTGTTTTTTGCGGCGGTCGTCATGACGGTTATCGCTTTCGCCGGATACACGATCCAGACATACGAAAACCGGATCGTGCTGGTCAGCGATTACACCGGAATTGATACACCGGCGACTGCGGCGGGACTCAGAACCGGCGACTATATTACCTCGATTGACGAAAAACCGATTACGTCGTACTACGAGATGCAGTCAATTGTCGGAACCCGTGCGAACAAGGAACTGGCATTCGAGTTTGAACGGGACGGGGTTCTCTTCCGGGCTCCGATTATCCCCGCACTTGACAGCGCGACCGGGGCGGGACGCATAGGGGTGTATCCCTGGGTCGATCCGGTTATTGCCGCCGTTGAAGAGGGAATGGCCGCGGATCTGGCCGGCCTGAAGGCGGACGATCGTATCCTTGCAGTCGACGGCACCCGAACGCCCCACACGATTGCGGTCCACCACGCACTGAAAAACGCCGGAAATTCCGTTGACGTACAGGTTCTCCGCGACGATCGGACCGTTTCGCTCCGGGTCATTCCCGGTTTCAGTGTCGACGGCGAAGTGCAAATCGGTATCGCGTACCGGACACTTTCGGTCGAAAGCCCCCGTTATTCGCTCGGTGGAGCCGTTATTGCCGGGATCCGGGAGGCGTATTCGACGCTCGTCCTGACGATTTCCGGTATTCGTCTGCTCTTTTCCGGCGTCGATGTAACGCAGGCGGTTATGGGACCGGTACGAATTACCGTACTTGCCGGTGAGATCACGACTGAAGGTTTTCGCAGCGGTTTCGGTACGGGACTTCTTGCGTTCTTCAATTTCCTCAGTCTCATCAGTATTGCATTGTGTTTCATGAATTTACTGCCGATTCCGGCGCTCGACGGCGGTCAGATACTGTTGTCGCTCGCGGAAGGAATCCGACGGAAGGCGCTTCATCCCCGTTTTGTATATCGGTATCAGGTCGTCGGAAACGTTCTGATTCTCGGGTTGATGGTTTTTGCGCTTTTTAATGATATTCTCTTCTTCGCGCGAGGTTGACCGCATGAAACGTTTCGTCCTCTCTATCGGAATTCTCCTGGCTTTTGCGTCGCTGACCAATGCGGCGCCGCCGGTTGTCGTGCGAACCTCGCACGCCGGTGAGATTACCGACATGGTGACGTCAACCGACGCGGGACTTCTCTTTACCGGAGGACTCGACGGCAAGATCAATGTCTGGTCGATACACGACGACCGGCTATTACAATCGATACAGGTTGACCGGTTTCCCGTGCAGAAAATCGCACTGTACCCCGACGGCGAACGAGTTGCGGTTTTTTCCGGAGATGGAAAAGCAAATCAGATATCGGTGTGGAACTGGAATGACGGCACCCGTCTCTTTGTCCGGCAGATAGACGATCAGGCGATTCATTTTGATGTCTCTCCTCTGGGCAGCTATCTTTTTTATTCGACCCCGAGGCTCCAGAGCGTACGATTTCTGGACGGCTCAAGCGGCCGGCTTCTCCCGTTCATGCAGCAACCGACCGGAATAGTAAGCTGGGCAACCATCTCACGAAGCGAAGAGCGAATCCTGACGTACGTACCCTCCGACGGGGTGCTGACCTATTACGACATCGTAACCGGAGAGACGGTCGGCAGATTCTCCTCTACCCGCGACCTGACCGCGCTTACGCTCCTTGACCAGCGCAGGTACGCTGCGGCGATTGGTCCGGCCGGGCATCTGGCCGTCATCGATCTTCTGACCGGACAGATCGCGGCGGAGTCACCGGCAGGCGAAATAACCGCGCTCCTATTCGACCCAGTCTCGGCCGACATCCTGGTCCTTGCAACGGATTTTTCCGGCGCGCGGTCGTGGAGGCGGTTCGCATTCAATCAGGACACGATCCAGCGCCGGTACACCCCGCAGAGGAACGTCCCCGACGGAATCACGGCATTCACGACCGCAGGACGTGAGATCATCGCCGGTACCCGTACCGGCACACTGTACCGGTGGTTACCGTACGAGTCGGACCCTGCCGAAATCGCCTCTCCTATTCTTGTCCGGGTTGAAGACATTGCCCTGTCACAGAACCGGTTGCACCTGCTTACCGCCGACGGAGTCATTTCGCTCAGCAGCGATGCGTTCGGACTCTCGACGGAAACGTTGAACCGGGCTACCTACGTCCGGGAACGAACGACGCCGGTGACCGCAGGCGCGAACGCACGGTTTATCGAACGGGACGGATTGAATATGTTCCTGTGGACACCCGAAAACCAGGACGCTCCCCTCCAGAGATACCGATTCTACGGCGCCGCACTGCCGTTAGGATTCCCGTTGCCGGGCACGCCCCGCTATATTACCGCCGACAGCGAGTCATTGCTGGTAATCAACCGGACGGGCGTACTGAGTCTGTACGACGCGGAAGGCGCGCCGGTTTTCCAGTACCGGGGAATCGGCCTCCAGGCTGCAGCCATCACAAATCGAGGTATCGTGGCAGGACAGGCCGCACAGGGACTGCTGGGAACCAGTCTTCTCCGGCTATCCCCGCAGACCGGCGAAACGGTGCCGATCGCCGCCGACGCAAAGATGGTGTTTGACCTGGAATACGACGAAAGCCGCGGGCGTCTGTTCACATTAGGCGTACGGACCAACGCGAATTCCCGCGTCTCGACCGTTCTTCAATTGCACACCGGTTCAGGTTTTGATTCCTCACGCGTTGTACTCGAAGTTCCGGGTGAACAATTGAACGCGACGATGACGATTGAAGAGGTTTCCGGTGACGTATACACGACTCTTGACGACCGCGGAGGTATTCTCCGCTGGGACGGATTGCGCGTTTCCGAACTCTCCAGAAACCCGTCACATATACCCGATCAATTGCGAATACTGGGAAATTTTCTCTATTCCGCGAATACGGACGGAACGGTCAGCGTCTTTGACCTGAACCGCGGTACACTGGTTTTCGATATCGTTCTCGTTCGCGCGGGAGTCCGTACCGGATGGATTGCTGTTTCCCCTGACGGCGGCTTTTTTACGCCCGACGATTTCGTCGCACGAAGTGCGGTTGTAAGCCGAAACGGGGGGTATCGCCTCCTCCTCGGAGACGGATGAGCGGTACGTTACCGGGATTCTTCTGAGATTTTTTCGATCGCTTCGCGTACGAACGAACGGATCTCGTCGCCGTGTTCAATCATCAGACTATCTGCGTATAACCTTCCGATGAGATTTACCCGATACATCGGTCGAACGTGATTGAGCGCGTACGCCGCCATATCGAGGACGCATTCCTCACTGAAACACGCATCGTCTCCCAGCGCTTCAAGCTGCACTCCGAGCTCATTCAGCACCAGCCGTTCGGCTTCGTTGGTCAGTTCTTCGAAAGAATACATGTCGTTCAGATTCATTCCCGCTAATCTCCGTATCCACTATCGTGCTCAAGTTTTTCGAATTTGGTAAAGCGCGGTACGAACGCGAGCCGTATTGTTCCGACCGGACCGTTTCTCTGCTTTGCCACGATCAATTCCGTTTCTATGACGTTCAACGTTTCCGTCGTGTCACGTTCCACGTTCCTCTCGCGGTGGAGGAACATCACCACGTCCGCATCCTGTTCGATACTCCCCGATTCGCGGATATTGGACAGCAGCGGCCGCTTGCCTTCAGTATCACGCGTCACCTGCGAAAGTGCAATAACGGGGACTTCGAGTTCCCGGGCCAGGGCTTTCAGGGAGCGCGAAACCTCGGCTATCTGTTCATGGCGCGGCAGATCAGGATTCTCGCTCGTGATGAGTGTCAGGTAATCGACAAACAAAATCCTCACGCCGTGCTGACTGACCATCCGCCTCGCCTGCGCCCGCAAATCGAGCAGACGCATCCCCGGCGTGTCGGAAATCCACAACGGCGCTTCGTAGATTCGGCCGGCTGCACTGGTCAATGACGCGAAATCGGACGGTTTGAGCATTCCCGTCCGTATGACCTGGCTGCCGATCTTCGCCTCGCTCGCGACGAGTCGCTGCATGAGAGCCATGTCACTCATCTCAAGGGTGAAAAAGCCGACGGGGATCTGGTGTTTGATCGCCATCGTAGCTGCCATCGATAGCGCGAGCGCAGTCTTTCCCACCGACGGTCGCGCGCCGATAACGATGAACTCGCTGTTCTGAAAACCGCTGGTCATATTGTCCAGGTCGGGGAAGCCCGAGGCGATTCCCGTATAGTCATCCTGGTTGTGATACAGCTTTTCGATCGCATCGATTGTCCGCTTGACGACATCCCGCGCCGGCAGGAACGTATGCGTCTGGTTTGTTTCGGTGAGCTCAAAGATCTTCTGCTCCGCTTCCTCAAGAACGCGTCGCGTCGGAATCGTTTCATCAAAACACTGTTCGGTAACTTCCGCGGCAAGTCTGATAAGCTTTCGTCTGATACTCGTCTGCTGTACGATTTGCGCNTAGTATTCAACGTTCGCGCTGGTCGGGACGGCCGTCGTAAGGCTTGAGATATACCCCGCGCCGCCCGCCTTCTCAAGATCTCCGGCAGTATTCAGATCATTCGTGAGGGTTATAAGGTCGATGCTTTCGCCCCGATCCCATAACCGGAGTATCGCCTCGAAGACGATCCTGTTCGCATGCTTATAAAAATCATCGGCCCTGACGAAATCTACTACTTTCGTCAGGGCCGTAGAGTCAAGAAGGATCGCGCCGAGTGTCGCCGTCTCGGCTTCAAGGTTATGCGGAGGAACTCGTCCTACCATTGGAGTCGTTAGTCCTCCAGGTCTTCAGTTTCAGCGTCGAATTTTGCCTCGAACTCATCATCAGGGGTCAGTTCGTCGTCGGTTTCCTGTGTGACGGGTACCTCGACCGGTTTCTTCACCGGAGCCGATTCCTCTTTCTCCTGCTGCGTACTTTCTACACGGACATTAAGAAACGCTTCCTGCTCGCCGTACAGGCGTACGCGAACCTTATAGTTCCCAACCGCCTTCAGAGACGAATCCGGAATCTCGATCCGTTTTTTCTCGATGATGACACCCTTTTTTGCCAGCTCATCAACGATTGTCGCCGCTGTTACCGAGCCAAAAAGTCTGCCGTTTTCGCCTGCCATCATCTTGACTTCCAGCGGTTCGTTTTCCAGGCTGTTCTTGAGCGTATCGGCGTTCTGCCGTTTTTCCGCTTTACGTTTATCGATCGTTGCCCGACGCCCTTCGATGAGAGCCAGGTTCTGCACCGTATGCTGCAACACCTTACCGCCGGGAAGAAGGAAATTCCGCGCGTAACCGGCGGAAACTTCCAGGATATCGCCCTCTTCTCCCAGATTCGGTACGTCATGATTCAGGATTACTTTCATCTGTTCCTCTCCTCCGGAAATTCACCCATATCTCGCTGGCTCCGAGCAGTGGTAAACCCCCGATAACAAGTACGTTTATTCCCGGTACGACAACTGCAACCGCCACCGCAGTCAGTGTCCACCGTAATACCGACGGAGAGACACCCCGCCGAAGCAATTCATGCTGTATAATTCCCAGACCCTGCACCCCGAACAGAAACGCCGCGCACAATGCCAGGTTCCATCCGATTGCAGACCAGATATTCCCGATGCCAAAAATCCACTCAAACACTATCAGACCGAAACCGGCAATTAGTGCCCAGATGACCCTGTCATCGACAAATGCCCGGTGCAGTCCCATTACCGGCATCCGGTTCGCGCGCAAGCCCGCGAAGCTTGTTCCGATCCACCAGTTTGCTGCAATCGTCGAAAGCATCGCTACACCTATCGTGTTCCGAAGCACGAGTGCAACCTGATCAGCAAGCCAGGCCGAACTTCCCTGACTGTCCAATCCGAAAAACATTGCCCCGAAGTCACCGCTGAAAAGCTCTTCCAGGCGGCCCGGTGTAACGATTTCGTGAACCGCCGGCAATGCAAATACCAGTGCTACTGCCGCCACGGCCGGCAGTCGTAATGACCACAACAGATACCGTCTGCCGAACGAATACCCAAGCAGTGCAAGGACGATTCCTGCCGGGAGCAGAGAATCAAGGATCAGGAATTTTACAAGGTCGGGCGACAACGGGCCCAATCCCGATACCTGAATGACTCTCCCGACAAAAATCAATCCTATCAGCAGGAGAGCGGTAACCGCCCCGTACCGATTTCCACGCCGAACCAGAATTATCTGGATTGGAATGGCGAAAACGAAGGCGAAAAACCCCGAAAAAAACAACACAGCCGACGCACTCGCCGCGCCGGCCGCAGGCAACCACTTGTTCAGGGCCGGCCCATAATCCATATCAACCCATAGGAAGCAGAGCGAGCGCCCGCGCTTTCTTGATCTCTCGCACAAGCTTCCGCTGGTTCTTTGCCGACGTTCCCGTAATTCGCCGGGGAAGAATTTTGCCGCTCTCGGTACAGAAACGACGGAGAACGTCGGGTCTTTTATAATCTACAACAAGATTGTGGGCTTTGATTTTGTCCACTTTTTTCCGGAAATGCGAACGGCTTCCGCGGCCGCGATAGGAGCGTTCTCCACGATCATCACCGTGATCGCGGCCATTCATATCATCTCTGTCTCTTCGTGAATCATCTGACATAGTTTTATCCTCCAATAAATGGATCAGAAAGGAATATCGTCCGGAAAATCCGGTTCCGCTACCGGTCGGTCGTTTCCGGTATTCCCGCGGTTTCCGCCACCGGAACCCGAAGGTGAACCACCTCCGCCGCCCGCGCCTGACGGGGCACCGAGAAGCCGGACGTTATCGGCGATTATGCCGACCTTGCTGCGGTTTTGTCCTTCCTGATTCTGCCACCGGTCCTGTTTCAGGCGCCCGTCGACTCCGACCTGCTGCCCTTTTGTCAGGTAGCGTTGTACTGCCTCGCCCTGGCGGCCAAAAAGTGTAACGTCGAAAAAATTCGCTTCGTCCACCCACTCGTCGCCCTGCTTGCGGCTGCTGTTCACCGCAACGGAAAACTCGCAGATGGCCATGCCGCCGCCCGTATACTTGAGCTCGGCATCTTTCGTAAGCCTTCCTACCAATACGACTCTATTGATGTCCGCCATGAGCGGCCTCCCCTCTTAGTCGTCCTGCCGCACCATCATAAAGCGCAGCAATTCAGGTTTCAGGCGCATGGAATCCTCGGTCCGATGGGCAACATCGGGTTCCATCTGTACGACGAAATAAAAATAGTGACCCTGCAGTTCTTTTTTGATTGGATAGGCAAGAGTGCGCTGACCCATATCTTCTTCGCGTTCGATCTTTGCTTCCAGATTCTGGAGCTCCAAACGAACGGACTCGACACCCTGTCGGAAGATTTCCGGGTCCGCCCGAAAAACACACATCGCTTCATACTTTCGCAAACTATTCCTCCTTATGGACTAGCGACTACCGTTCTGTTACGATTTATCGGCAGTAAGAAGATCGGCAGAACCTATCACAGGGCCGGTCGGCGTGTCAAGTTGAACGGAGGCACACAGATGAGCGCAAAGTTCCACTACGAGGATGACCTGTATTACCTCCACGCACTCGTCAGGCACCTGGAGTCGGGGATACGGCTGGAACTGGACGCCGAATTTTTCTGGGACAAGACGCTCGAGGATATTTTTTTTATCGATGCGACACTCCTTCGGATCTTTTCCACGCTGAAGGACAACAACTTCCTGATCAGCCGGATTGAGTATCTGCGGAACCTTCGCCGAACGGACATCGCATTTCTGGATTTTCTGCAACGGATTCAGGAACAGCATCATACCTTTTCCCGGAATCTCGAGGGATACCACGACAAGATCACGCAGACGCGCCGAAGCCATCACCGTATGCACGAAGAGATCAACCAGCTGCTGGAATCTCTGGACCCGGATCAGGAGACTACCGATATCGTTTCAACCGCCGAGTTCGACTTTTTGCTCGCGGCAAACGATGATGAAGAAGAACAGGAGCAGTAATGCTGAGAAAAACCAAGATCGTCTGTACGATGGGGCCTGCGGTAGACCAACTCGACCTGATGAAACAACTGCTGAACGCGGGAATGAATATCGCGCGATTCAATTTCAGCCACGGAAACCACGAAGAACACCGCGCCCGGATCAACCTGCTCCGCCAGGCGTCCGCCGAGACCGATATTCCCGTCGCGCTGCTGTTGGATACCAAAGGTCCGGAAATCCGGACCGGGGTTATCGCCGGCGGAGGAACGATTGACCTGAAGCGGGGCGATGCGATCATTCTGACAACCGACACTATCGAAGGCGACGCGAACCTCCTGAGTGTCAGCTATCAGAACCTTCCCTACGAGGTGGTCCCGGGCGGGCATATCTTCATTGCCGACGGCCTTATCGACCTGGAAGTAACGGACATTCGGGATAATCGAATCCACTGCATCGTCCGCAACGGCGGACCGGTCGGCAGCCGGAAGAACGTGAACGTCCCGGGCGTAAAAACATCGCTGCCCGCGATCACGGAAAAAGACGCCGACGATATCCGGTTCGGGATCTCGATGGGAATGGATTTTATTGCGGCTTCATTCATCCGGAAACCGAAAGACGTCCAGACGATCCAGGCCCTCATCGACGCGGAAAAAGGGTTCATGCGAATCATCTCCAAAATAGAGGATCAGGAAGGGCTCGGAAATATCGCGGAGATAACGCGCCTTTCAGCCGGGATTATGGTCGCACGGGGAGACCTGGGCGTTCAGCTCGAAACCGAACAGATACCGATGGCGCAGAAACGGATCATTCGGGAATGCAACCTGCAGAACAAGCCGGTCATCACCGCGACACAGATGCTCGACTCCATGATCAACAACCCGAAACCGACGCGCGCGGAACTCACCGACGTCGCAAACGCGATCTTTGACGGTACCGATGCGGTCATGCTCTCCGGTGAAACGGCGAGCGGAAGATATCCTGTTGAAGCGGTACAGACGATGCACCGGATTTCAATGGAAATTGAATCGTCGCCCGAGTACATCGAACGAAGCAAGCAGTACTTTTTCTTTCACAAGACGAGCACCGATATCGGCGATGCGATCACGAAAGCTGCGTACGTTGTTGCGACGGACATCAAAGCCGCCGCGATCGTTTCGCCTTCGTTGCGGGGAAACAGCCCGCGGCTTCTGTCCAAGTACCGGCCGGAACAACCGATAATCGCGGTTACTACTTCGGAAGTCGTATACCGGCAACTGCTGTTGAACTGGGGAATCTATCCGTTACTTTCGGAATACGTAAACGATTCGGAACTGATGATACAGAATGCCTTGAATCTTGCGCTGAAACGAGGGTACGTGAAGCGCAACGATAAAGTCGTGACGGCGGCGGGCATACCGTTCAACAGCCCGATCATGATGAATACGATAAAAGTCCACTATCTGGGCAGTATTCTCAACCGCGGCCAGCGCGGGTTTGGGCGTATCTGTTCCGGCCGAATTATCAAAGCAGGCAACTACGAAGAAGCGAAGCAGCTCCTCTCGTTCGACGGACGGGAAATTCTGCTGGTAAACGGCCTGGACGCGCGATTTCTTCCGCTCCTCAGGAGCGTACGCGGCGTGATCGTCGAAAAAAAACCCGAGGTTACCCTCGAAGAAATCAGAGAATCGAATCCCGAGCTGGTGCTGGTTTCCGAAGTACGGGACGCCTTCCGGCAACTGGAACACAAACAGAGCATCAGCCTCGACGGCAATGAAAAAATCGTATACGACGGTTTCCTGGAAGGATAGGAGCTACATTTCGGTACGAGATTTCTTCCCTAACCCTCCCTCGTGTAGTATCATACCGTGAGGTAGGAAAATGGAACCAACAAATTATCGGGAGAAGTTCGAAGAAGTTTCGCTTCTCTTCGAGATCAGCCAGATCCTCGACCAGAGCCTTGACCTGAAGCAGGTGATTCAACCGGTACTTTCCGCCGTTACCGACCACATGGGGATGCTTCGCGGCGCGATTACGCTGTTGAACAGGAATACCGATCAGATATTTATCGACGCCGCGTACGGTCTGTCGCCAAGCGAACGCCACCGCGGCCGATACCAGCTGGGAGAAGGGATAACCGGCAAAGTCGTCCAGACCGGCCAGGCGAAAATCATACCCAAAGTTTCCGAGGAACCCGACTTCCTGAACAAGACCGGTGCGCGCCGCGGAAAGCGGGATCGGGAAATCTCGTTTATCTGCGTACCGATCAAGATCGGTACCGAGACGATCGGTGCCTTGAGTGTAGACCGGGAAGCGGCTTCAGACGGCGAACTCCAGTCGGACCTCCGGGCGCTTTCGGTAGTCGCGTCCATGATCGCCCAGGCGATGAAAATCCGGCAGGGGTTCATGGAGGAGCGGGAACAGCTGCTGGAAGAGAACGACCGGCTCCATCGGGAACTCGTGGAACGGTTCAAGCCTTCGAACATCATCGGAAACAGCAAGGCGATGCAGCACGTATTTGATATGATCGCGCAGGTATCAAAGAGCGACGCGACGGTCCTCATCAGGGGCGAAAGCGGCACCGGAAAGGAACTGATTGCACAGGCAATCCACTATAACAGTCCCCGGGCGGCAAAACCGCTGATCAAGGTCAACTGCGCCGCGTTACCGGAAACGGTTATCGAGAGCGAACTGTTCGGCCACGAAAAAGGCGCGTTCACCGGCGCGGTTGCCACCAGAAAGGGCCGATTTGAACTGGCGAACGGGGGAACGATCTTCCTCGACGAAATTGGTGACCTCTCGCCGGTAATCCAGATCAAGTTACTCCGGGTACTGCAGGAAAAAGAGTTTGAACGGGTCGGCGGGAATGAGACGATCCGTACCAACGTACGCGTGATTGCCGCGACGAACAGGAACCTTGAGCAACTGATGGAACAGGCGACCTTTCGGGAAGACCTCTACTACCGGCTGAATGTTTTTCCCGTTCATATCCCGCCGCTTCGCGAACGACGCGATGATATTCTTTTACTCGCAGATCACTTTATCGAAACGTACGCAGACTCCAACCACAAGACGATCCAGCGGATTTCTACGCCGGCGATCGACCTTCTTTCCAATTACCACTGGCCGGGGAATGTCCGTGAACTTGAGAACTGCGTCGAACGAGCGGTTCTTCTGAGCGTAGACGGGGTCATCCACTCTCATCACCTACCCCCGAGCCTGCAATCGGCCGAGTCGACGAATACCCAGATTCACGGTTCCCTGCAGGATGCGATGGATAACCTGGAGAAGGAACTGATCATGGATGCCCTTAAATCTACCAAGGGGAATATGGCGAAAGCGGCACGGGTTCTCCAGATTACCGAACGGATAATGGGCCTCAGGATAAAAAAACATGGCGTTGAACCGAAATATTACGGTACGCGTACGTAGTAAATAATTTGTATACCTACATATATGTAGGTTCTTAGCATAGCATATACATATCCGTTGCTTAGCAAACCGTTATCCGGTTGCAACTTGAATCAGTTTGCATCAGCGAGTGCCTCTTGGCACGTAAATTTCATTACGTGTTGCGGAGGTAATCGATTATGCAGAAAAAAACCGCAGCGATGCTGATACTCCTTGCAGTCTCGGCATCCATCCCTCTCACGGCGCAGACGGTTGAAGAAACCCTCGCGCTCCACTCGCTGGCGTTCGACATGATATGGCTCGTCCTCGCAGCCGCACTGGTATTCTTTATGCAAGCCGGATTCGCCATGGTCGAGATCGGTCTCACACGGGCAAAGAACGCCGGAAACATCATCATGAAAAACCTGATGGATTTTGCCGTAGGTGCGATCGCGTTTTTTGCCGTCGGTTGGGCGTTGATGTACGGCGCACCGGGATTCGGCGGACTGTTCGGTACGAACGGCTTCTTCCTGGGCTACGACGAAGCGTCTATGGCGGCGTACGGCGTCGAACGGATGTCGTCTGTCTACCGCGACTGGTTTTTCCAGGTCGTTTTTGCCGCAACGGCGGCGACGATCGTCAGCGGTGCCATGGCGGAACGGACGCAGTTCAAAGGGTATCTTATCTATTCGGTAATAATTTCAGCACTCATCTATCCGATCAGTGGCCACTGGATCTGGGGCGGCGGTTGGCTCAGCGCCCTCGGATTCCACGATTTTGCCGGTTCCACCGTAGTCCATTCCGTTGGGGCGTGGGCCGCCCTGACCGGAGCGATCTTTCTGGGCGCGCGAAAGGGAAAATACGTACGCGTCGGTTCACAGATCACCGTCAAAGCGCTCCCGGGACACAATATGCCGCTGGCCGCTTTGGGCGTCTTCATTCTCTGGTTCGGGTGGTACGGTTTCAACGCCGGCAGCACCCTCTCCGGAAGCGACCTGGATATCGCGTGGGTAGCAATTACGACCACCCTCGCCGCTTCCGCCGGCGCGATCGCGGCGATGGGCACCTCCTGGATCTGGTTCGGGAAACCCGATCCTTCAATGTCCCTCAACGGCGCACTGGCCGGTCTTGTAGGGATCACCGCCGGTACGTGGGTCATCTCACCGGCCGCCTCGATCCTGGTTGGCGCTGTTGCCGGACTGCTCGTCGTGGTCTCGGTCGAGTTTATCGACAAGATCCTGCACGTCGACGACCCGGTCGGCGCGGTCAGCGTTCACGGCGTCGCCGGAGCGTGGGGCACGATTGCCGTCGGACTCTTTGGCGACCTGACAAAGATCGACTCCGGGCTTACCCGTCTCCAGCAGATCGGCGTACAGGCGATCGGCGTCGCGTCGGTTCTGGCGTGGGTGCTGGTTACCGCCTCGATTCTCTTCGGCATTCTGAAAGGCGCCGGTGTGTTGCGCGTCGGTGATGAAGAGGAACGCGTAGGACTGGATATCTCGGAGCACGCTTCCGAAGCGTACAGCGGATTCCAGATCTTTTCGAACATCTAAGGAGAACGCCATGAAACTAATCATCGCATACATTCAGCCGCACCGCCTGAACGACGTAAAAGAGGAACTCTACCGGGCGCAAGTCTACAAGCTTTCGGTAACCAACTCGATGGGAGCGGGGCAACAGAAGGGGTACCACGAAACGTACCGTGGCGTGGATATCGAAGTAAATCTTCTGAAGAAGATTCGTCTTGAGATCGCGGTGAATGACGCGTACGTGGAGCCGACGGTAGAAGCTATCGTTCGCGGCGCACGCAGCGGAAATATCGGAGACGGAAAAGTATTCATCCAGCCGCTTGAGGACGTCATCCGCATCCGTACCGGCGAGCGGGGTAACGAAGCGATCGGGTAAAAATCCCCGCGCGAATGACCAGGGCCGATCGTCGCCCTACGGCGACCGGCCCTTTTTTGGCAGTTTTTTCGGTTGCGTTATCGCTCGCACTCGGAAAGCGCCCGCCGAAACCGGCGGTACCGATCGCGGTACGCATGGTACTGCTCATCGTAGCGACGTGTGAGCGCCGGGCGGGGATCAAAGGTCTGCGCAAACGAGACCGTCTCCTCCGATGCCGACCGAAGATCGGAAAACTCGCCTAACGCCACCAGACCGGCGCAGAGGTTGCCGGTGAGTTCGGCATCCACTACCTTCGGAATCCGCATAGGCCGGCCTACGATATCCGTTTTCATCTGGCTCCAGATGGTGTTTTTCGCCTGCCCGCCGCACGCCCGCAGCTCCGTTACCGCCGCGCCGGCGGCGTCAAGGAAATCGACCGCTTCGCGGACGGCGAATCCGATGGAGAGAACCACCGCGCGCCCCATTTCCGCCCTCGAGTGCTGCGCTCCCAGCCCGATAAACATCCCCGAGCGAAACTCCCACGCCGCGCCTTCGTGGATTGACGGAAAAAACCACGGAAGATCGGTATTCTCCTCTTCATCGACGATCTCCCGCATCATCTCTCCATAGTCGCGTCCTTCCTGACCGGAAAACGAACGGAACCACTCGAAAAGAAGGCCCGTCGATGAAAGAATACCTGCTACGTTGTGCAGTCCAGGCACAACGTGGGGAAGCAGGCGCAAACCCTCCTCATGGATTTCCGAATCACTGCAATGGTTGATCCCTTCCGATGTCCCTGCGCGATCACACGTCCTTCCCGGAGCCACGGTTGCGGTACCCAGCAGGCTCATGAGAAAGTCGGCGCCGCCGAGAACTACGGGAGTTCCCGCCGGAATTCCGAGTTCAGCGGCGCGATCCGGACGTACACGTCCGACAACCGTACCAATCGGCACGACATCGGGAAAAAGATTCCGCGGAAATCCGTAGCGGTCGATTGCGTCGGGAGACCAGATGTACGAAGTGAAGTCGTCATTCGGTGAAGCCGTTGCCGCCTCACCGGTGAGCCGGAATGCCAGATACTCCGGAAACGCAAAAAACGTTCTGACCCGCGCGAACGCCTCGGGACGGTTTTTCCGGAACCACGCGATTTTGGGCAGATAGAACGAACGCTCACCCGCCAACCGCTCCTCGTTTCCGTCGAGCCAGAGAAGAACGGGATCCACGACGTTTCCGCTTTCATCGACCGGAACAACGGTGGGCCCGTTGCCGCTGAGCACCAGGGCATCGATACCGCCACCGTCCAGAACGCGGGGAAGTGCATCGGCCATCGCCCGGTGCCATCGCTCGGCGCTCCACTGGTCCAGGTGCTCACCGGACTGCATGAGGGGCTGACGGACGTGTGCGACCACCGTCCCCCGTCCGGTCAGAACGGCCGCCTTCAGGCTCGACGTGCCGATATCAATTGCGAGAATACGCCGAGTCACCATTTCGTGACGGTACCACCGGTAAAGATGGTGGTCAACAGGCTGACATTCGGGCCGTTTAGCGAGTATTTTGTGGTATGCGTATTGGTTACCGAAACATTGTGATAGCAGTCGTTGCCGCGGTCGTGCTCCTGGGACTCTTTTTTTCCGGGGGCGACCGAAAAAATCGACAGGATGGATATGAGATTGGAGTGTTCGTTCCCGGCGTCGTGGACGGAAGCCCGACCTACGAGATGCTCGTTGCCGGGGTGGAGCGTGCCGTTGGCGAGAGTCCCGATTCGGCGTTTACCGTAATTGAAGGAGGCTTTGACCAGAGCGGTTGGGAACAGGGTGTCATGTCGATGGCATCCAGTGGATCGTACGATCTGATAGTAACATCGAATCCGAGCATGCCGGAAATATGTGACCGGGTCACCGAGTCATACCCGGACCAGTATTTCCTGATTCTGGACGGGTACCTTCCCGGAAACGACCATCTGTACACGGTTCTGTTCAACCAGAGAGAACAGGCGTTCCTTGCGGGCTATTTCGCCGGCCTGGCGACCAGCAGCGAAATGGAGCTCTCCAACCCCGAATTGCGCGTCGGGCTGCTCGCCGGTCAGGAATACCCGATTATGAACGAGGTGATCCTCCCGGGATACGAACTGGGCGTCAGGACGGTACAACCGGAGGCGACGGTAGACTTCCGCGTGCTGGGAAACTGGTACGATGCGGGTAAAGCGGGCGAAATTGTCGCCGACATGATCGGTTCCGGTTCGGATATCATCCTTACGATCGCAGGCGGCGGGAACCAGGGCGCGATTGCGGCCGCCCGCGAACGCGGCGCGTACGTTCTGTGGTACGACGACAGCGGGTACGACCAGGCGCCGGGGGTTGTCGCCGGCAGCACCTTCGTACGACAGGACGTTGCAACCTATGAGACGACGAAGCAGGCGATCGCCGGTACGCTCCGGTACGGTGAGCCGCTGATCCTCGGTGTTGCACAGAACGCGGTAGACTTTGATACGACGCACCCGGCATATATCCGGTCGGTGCCGGAATCGATCCGGACCGAAATGGATCAAACGATCGAGCGCCTCCGCTCGGGTGCGCTGCAACTTGAAATGCCGGTCCGGTAACGCGTGCCCACCGTTCCCCGTGTTATCGATATAACCAAGTACTTCGGTGAGATTCGGGCGCTCGATTCAGTCTCACTGGAACTTGAACCGGGGTCGATTCACGGGCTCGTCGGCGAAAACGGAGCCGGAAAGACAACACTTGCACGGGTGATTGCGGGGCTCGAAACTCCCGATTCAGGAGTTCTTTCGCAAATGGACGGGGTGGCGCTGGTGCCGCAGCATCCCCGGCCCGCACCGGGGTTACCATTGTGGGAGAATCTCATCGTCGGCGAAGAGATCCGCATGGGGCCGTTCCTCTCCCGGAAAAAGAGCCGGCGTTGGTTGAAACAATGGGCATCCCGGCTGGAGATCGATATCAACCTCGATCAGGAAACCTCGGGAATGAACGCCGGTGAGACGCGCCTGGCGGCCCTTCTGGCGGCACTGTCGCGGACGCCGCGTATTCTGGTCCTGGACGAACCCAGCGTAGGACTCGACGCACACGACCGGGAGTCAGTCCGGAAGACAATTCGGCGTGCGGCACGCGAAGGGACGGCGGTACTCCTCGTCTCACACGATCTGAATGAGATCCGCGATCTTGCCGACAGCGTCACCGTTCTTCGCGACGCCCGGAACGTTGCGGAGTTCCGGGCTCCGTTTGTACCCGAAGAGATCGCGCGGGCGATGTTTCCGGAATTGGATCGGGAACCATCCGCTGCCGCTCCGCATCCGTCCGCGCCGCGCCATAGATTCCAGATCGATGAACTCTGCGGAATTGCCGTCGGTTCCGGCAGAAAAGTCGGACCGGTCAATCTGTCCGTAGCCGCCGGAGAAGTCGTTGCCGTTCTGGGGCTGCGCGAGGCGGGGATTGAGCTCATGGAACGCCTCTTCTCCGGTGAGTTATGGATCACCGGAGGCAGTGTTTCAATAGACGGTACGCGCCTTCCATCCCGGATCTCGCCGAAGCGTCTCAGAAACTCCGGGATCTCGTACATTCCGTCGGACCGGATCCATCGCGGAGCGACTCTCGACGGATCGGTCGAGGAAAACCTGATCCTGCATCAGCGACGTGAGTTTCATCGGGGCGGGTTTATTCAGAGCAGGAACAGCGCAGCCTTTTCCGACCGCCTCCTCTCCCGCTTCAACGTGGATACCTCACGGCTGAACCGCCTCGCATCACTCTCCGGCGGAAATATCCAGCGGGTCATCCTCTCCCGGGAGCTGTCCCTCGCACCGGACGTCCTGATCATCGCCGAGCCCGGCGCCGGCCTGGATATTGCCGGACAGGCACAGCTGCACGGGGAACTCTCCACGCTCAGTACGCGGGGAAGCAGCATCATCATCCTCACCAGTGACCTGCGGGAAGCGATCACCTTCGGTTCCCGTATATCGGTCATGTACGGCGGCACGGTCCGGGGAACGTTTACTCCCGATCAGCCCGGCCGAATCACCCAGGCGATGGCGGGGATCGAACCGCGATGATCCGGAAGAACGCGTCGTTCGCGGCAATTGTCGCCGCGGTTGCAACGGCGGTTATGCTGAGTGTCCTCTCTTCGAGTAATCCGATCGAAGCATTGCGGAGCTTCATCCTCTCGCCTCTGTTGAATCGCTACCACTTCGGGAACATGGTCTCATACGCGGCGCTCCTGATGCTTACCGGCGGCGGCGTCATTTTTGCCTTCTCATCCGGATCGTTCAACCTCGGCGGCGAAGGACAGACGTACCTCGCGGCATTTATTACGGCGGTAATCCTCACGAACACCGCGCCGTCCCCCTTCGTTCGTATCGGGGTTTTCGCGATTGCCGCCGTTTCCGGAGGCGTTCTTGCCGGATTCAGCGGGATGTTGCGCGTTCGTCTGGGCGCGGACGAGCTGATCACGACGTTTCTGGTCTCCTCGGCGACGATTCCCGTTGTCGATTACCTGATATCCGGCCCTCTGCGTGACCGGGGGAGCAACCTCCTCGCCACGCCGCTGATTGCCGAATCGTACCGGCTGACCCGACTTGCCCCGCCGTCTCACCTTTCCGGCGCGCTTTTTCTGGGCCTCGGGGCGAGTATTTTTCTCTGGATCCTGCTGCGGTACACGCTTTTCGGGTACGAGATGCGAATTACCGGCCAGAACCGGGACCTCGCCCGATACGCGGGCCTTCCCGTGGGAACGCTCACGACGCTTCCGATGACGCTCTCCGGTGCGCTGCACGGGCTCGCCGGTGCGGCGCTGGTTACCGGCGTGCACTACCGCGCGATTACCGGGTTCACCTCCGGACTGGGATGGAACGGAATCGCCGTTGCGCTTATCGCGCGAAACAACCCGGTTTTACTCATTCCGGCCGCCCTTCTCTTCTCGTATCTGAACGCGGGCAGTTCGGCAGCGGTGGTGGAGAGTCAGGCGACGTGGGAGTTCGGCGCGATTCTACAAGCGGTGGTATTTCTGTTCGTTACAGCCGAGGGCCTTGGCCGCATCAATCCGATCCGAAAGGCTCA
>JGI10211J34971_10001228_pt1 | contig 21395 bp, 17 predicted proteins | sample Etolagsediment_FD_34971 | JGI IMG/M metagenome (IMG submission 34971)
GTTAATGATTCCCCAATGAATAATTTTATATTTTTTCATATTTTTTTGATTAGGGTGTTCATGTATTGTATCTTCAAATTCAATGATACAATAACTTAAATTAATAATTCCTACATCCCAAGAACAGATTTTCATAATTATTCTTTATATATTTATAGTATTATTATATGTATTTAATTCTATACTAGTAAATATGTTTTTAAATAAAAAAGGGAAATATTTTAGAATAATTATTAAATGATGTATATTTAATTATATATAATAATTAAAAAGTATTTAGATAGTGAAATATTGAATACACGATGATCACATGATGATCACAAGTTGATTATATGATTATTATATGATGATTAAAAGTAATAAAATTACTTGGTAGGGTTAATTTGTCTATCATAAAATTTGAAACCATTATCTACAGTATTATACCTGCCCATATTAGTTCCATAGACACAGTTTCCCTTAGAGTTAGTATAACCATATTTATTATGATAGTAATTAGGTTCCGAGTAAGGAAGGAAGTAACAATTTAAATAATTAGTTTGGTCAGGAAATCTTCTATACCAATAAGCATAATAGGTGTAGGGATCACCACAAACATTTTTGTAAGTTCCAGCTTTATTTTGTTTGGAAAAATATTTGAAATCAGCTTTAGGATTGGTATAGATAGAACCTTTGGGTACGCACCAAGATTCACCACAGTTTGTTAAATTATAACTATCGTACGCAAATTTATTATAATTCCAAGATTGAGCATAAGAAGGAGTCCCTCTTAGTCCTTTTCCTTTATAAGTTGGATTTCCACAAGGCATTTTATAATATATACTAATATTTTTTTTTCAATGTATTTAAAAATAAAAAGTATTAATTTTTTTTAAATTAATTAATTTTTAATTTAAACTTCTATTTTTTTCAAGTAAAATGATTTACATTTTATAAACTTTATTTTTTTCTTAGAATTAAAAATAGAAAATAATTTCAGCTATGATTTTATTTTTCTATAAAATTTTTAAATCCATAAAAGATTGTAATGTATTATTAGGATTAGTCACTGGTTTATTTCTCTTTAATTTCAAAGAATTTTGTGTTTTATTTAGTATATTTTCATTTACCCCATTTACCAAAGTATGTCCAAATACTTTATTATGATTTACCGATTCTTCAATTTTAGGAATAATAGATATAAGAGGTGGAGAAATTACATTGAATAATTTATTATTTTCTAAAGCATTTTCTCTAAATTCATCGATCGATAAATATCCACCAAACATTTTTAATGTTTCACGCGGAGGTGCTAAATTAATTTTCACAAAATTTTTATTATATAATTTCTTATACATTAAATTTAATAAACTATATTTCTCATACATGTCATTATCACTATTATTGAAATTATAGGATGCAGCACAATTAAAACTACAGAAAATTCCTTTTACATAAAATTTTTCACGCTTATAAAATTGAGGTAAGCTACAGGGAATATTATCAAATGAATGACAGCACCACCAACATGAAATATGTGTTTTTTCAGGCCATACATTCGTATTATTTGCATTGATAAACTCATATAAAATATTTCTTAAGTTTTTTTTAATAATTTTATTATTATTTTTAGAATCATGTTGCCATGCTTGATTAATATTATCTTGATCATTTTCACTAATCTCATTTTTTTCTAACATATTTCCTAAAGAGTTATAATTTTGTTTTTCATTTTCATCTTCTAATTCACCTGATGATGACGAAGCAAATTGATTCATTTTTTGATTTAAATGGTCATTTACCGATTGAATATTATCATATTGTGGTTGTTCTTTTATTTCATCAAAGCTCAATAATTCTTGATAATTCATTGAATTATTTTTATTATTTTCTAATAAATTACTTTGCGTGGGTAAATTAGTTTGTGAAAAGTCATTATTATTTTCTATATATGAAAAATTATCTTCATCAATAGGTTCTGGATTGTTTTTTTGTTGTATTTCATTTAAATGAATAGGTAAATGTAATATTAATGTTTCATTTTTATTTTCTTCAAAAAAAGTCTTTGGTAATTCTTTTACAGAATATACTTTTTCTTTAGGTTTTCTTCCTCTTTTTTTGGGAATTTTTTCAATTTCTAATTCTTCCGCTGTTTTAATTTTAGGTTTACGCCCTCTTTTTTTCAATATTTTTTCAGGTTTTATTTCTTCTACTTTATTTTCTTCTGATTGTTCTTCTTTAGAATCATTCACAATATGTTTTTCTAATTCTTTTTGTATATTTTCGTTAGGTTGAGTGAGATTTTTTGGTTTACGACCTCTTTTTTTTGGTTGAATATTAACATTAATATTATTAGACATAGATTTTTCTTCAGAATTGGATAAAGTTGATGCAACAATGTTTTCAGTATTTAAATGAGAATTAGGTACTTCGGAAATATTCATACTACTATAAATAATCTCATTTAATTGTTTTTAAATTCATTTTGATTTCAAAAAAAATGTATATAAATAGTAGATGACAAATAATTCATTGCAGTCTGCTCAATTTAATCCTTATTTCGAATATATAAAAAATAAACCTATATTAGCAACTTTTTTAGAAAAATCAACTACTCAACCTAATAATGCAAGTCTAAGTCCTTTTTTACCAAATTTCTATTTAACAACTAAAAATAGTGATCAAGTAATCACTAATTTCTTTGAAATATTATTTCATATCAAAGATTATTTACATAAAATTGATCAGTGTATTCAAATTATAAAATTAAATCAAACAGATTTAAAATCAGTTTCTATCAGGTTAAATAATCTTAATTTTTCCGAAAATATTTTAGGATTTACCTTTACTAATCCTTCCAAAGACCAAAAAAATTTACAAACCTATTTAAATTCATTAAGTTCGAACAATAATAAAAATAAATCAACAAATAAAATTTCCATAGATTTATTCACTTCTACTAAAAATGTATTTACAAAGATTCAAAAACCATTGGCATTAGCACTCATTGAAAATAATTATATCCAGAATAATCATTATAGAAATTATTATATACAATTACTAAATAATAGTAATAGTGCATTAACAGCGTTATTACAAAAAAATAATGTAGTTAGTATTTATGCTTTTCGACCCTTATTAGAAATTCAAGCATGTTTGCATAAAACAATAAACAAAGAAAAAAATAAAATGAATAATAAAATGAATAAAAATGGAATGAAAAATAATCATATTAATTATAAAATTGTTGGAAATAATACTACAAATATAAGTGCTTCTAGCAGTTCTAATAAAAATGCGAAAAAGAAATTAATTAATAAAATACCTGAATATTCACAATTATATGAACCTTATAATTATCAAACTTTACTACAAACTTATAGTGACGAAAGCAACCAATATTTTGGAGAATTTTATAAACATATGAGTAATATTTACCATCAAAAAGTTGGATATAATACACTTTATGATTATGTAATGGCAGCTTTACAATTGGAAAAGAATTTCCTTTTGTTTTTAGTTTCCAATATCGATAAAGATCAAATATCTCATTTATATCATTTAGATAATGTGATTAAAGGAGATATACATCGTAATATTGATACATTTTTAAAATATCATCCAGCATTAGATTTAAGTACATCAACCACAACATCAACATCTACGCCTTTTACTATTCCATCCTTTGAAACTTTTTTGGGTAATAGTATTTCTGGAGCTTTTACTAACACATCTTCTGGTTCCTAATATATTAAATCATGTTCGATCTTCATGTTGTACATAAGGTATTTCCAAAAAGTCAAATATATCTTTTTCCGAAGTTGGTTGTAAGGCAATCTTTTTCCCTGTTTTTTTATCAAATATCCCCTTTTCATTTAACTTATATCCTTTCGAAGAAGCCATCTTTCGAATATATTTCGAAAAATTTCTACTTGATCCAAAATAAAGCATATAAAAATAAAAATAAGACTCCGGAATAACTGCTAAGTCCATTTGTCGGTATTTATGAGGTTTAAATTGACTATAGGAATTCGGAATTTTAATGATGTAAGTTGATTTTTCCTTACCTTGAATCAATGTTTCTATAATTATTTTTTTCTCTTTTAGTAAATCATAAATAAATAAAGACTGCTTCTCTTGATTAGAAATTGATTCATTCTTTTTTAATGAATGAGTAGGATCTTTATACGTAATGATTAAATCAATATCTCCTGAAAACTTCTTTTTCATTTTATAAGAACCCGCGTTATGCAGATGATATTGTGTTGGCAACCATGACTTCATTATATCTGAAATATAAGTAATTTCAGGGGCAGGTATTTTTAATTGTAGATCGTGGTAATATTGAAGCCCTAATTGCTGCTGATCACTAAGAACAATTTTTTGCTGACTTACTTTTTTTTTTAAATTTACTATACTTAAAACATGATCTTCCAGTACTAATTTCTTCGAAAATTCCGGACCAATACCGAAAATTGTTTGTAATTCTTTCGCAGCTTTAATTTTCTTCAGATCTTCTTTTATTTCATTATGTTGTGGTAAATGTCCTTGTTCTAAAATAAATGCAATTTTTTCCATTGTTTTTTTCCCAATATGAGGCAATGACTGTACATTTTCTAAAGTATAAATGGGATCTTTATGGTTTTCCAATGTATGCACTATTTTTTGGTAACTATCTATTCGAAACGATGTATGTGCATTTTTAGGGGCTAAAGTTTCATAATAATCTTTTAAATTTTGAAAAATAGTAAGAAGCTGTGCTTTTTTATCTTTTTTTTTATTTCCTCCCGATTGACTTTTCATTATTAAAGAAATATTTTTTCGAAAATGACCTGATGGAGTTTCTAAAATGAGCGGAATCTTCCATTTTTTAGCTACTTTTAATAATTCTTGAAGCACATGGGTATTCGATTCTTTATGAAATATAAACCCATTTCCTAATGAAGCATGGCGATTTACTTGACTATTCAAGGCTCCTTGTGAATCATTCAAATGAATTAATCGTAAATGTTTCAGTCCAATTTGTTTCTGAAATTCTTCGAAATAAGATTTCATTCCTTCATAAGTAGCAATATTATAACCTGAAGCATAAATGTGACATGTATCCATACAAAATTGAACACGCTTCTGGTATTTTGGGGGAATCATATGGTATAAAGTTGCCAATTCTTCTAAGGTACTTCCGATAATATTTTTTTTATGTGCCGGGGTTTCTAAATAAATTTGTACCTTTTTAGAATGATCCAGTACATATTGTAATGATTCTACAAAATGAACCATACATTCCTTTTTTGATAAATTTATTTTTTTGGTAATATGATGCCCCATATGAATCACACAGGCTTTTCCTCCCAATTGATGTAATAAATTCATATCATATAATAAATTGGTTAATCCCCATTGATTTCTTTTTGAACATGGATCGTTACAATAATTAAGGGTTAATAATCCATGAACATATAATTGAATTTTGTATTTTTTTAATAAATCTTTGGTTATTTTAATTTCTTCTGGAGTTGGTTTCCACTTTTCTGAAAGAGTCGTTAGTGTTTTGCTACCTAAGAAAACTTGTAAAGCTCCGCATCCTAAAGAATGTGCTTTTAAAATATACTGATTGATATGTTCATAATCACTTAAATTAATTCCATAAATCATGGTGAAAAGAATTACTCTAGTAAATAATAAGATTTATTATTTAATTCAATTTGAAATATATATATATTAAATTAAAACATATATATAATAAAATGAAAACATATATATAGTAAAATGAAAACATATATAGTAAAATATTTATGTACATAATAAATATAAATTCACAATTTAATGATAATTTAGCTTTAGACAATTTATTTTATAAAGCACCTTTTCCCAAGAGTATGTGTATTCTTCATCCAAATTATATTACTACACTTGGAAATGTATTCGCGTTACTTACTTTTTATTTTTTTATGAAAAATCAATTCTGGTTAGTTTTATTATTTGCTTTTTGTAAACAATTATGTGATATTTACGATGGAATTATTGCACGAAAATGTAATAAAACCAGTACATTTGGAAAAATCTATGATATTTTATCCGATACTTTTTACACGATCATTATTTTACTATTGACTATAATGAAAGTATCCTATCGATTTAAATGGATAAAACTTATATGTTCATTTTTGATTATTTATAATTTATATTTTACATATCGTAGTTATCATTCTAATTATGAAACAATCAATAATTCACCATTATCAAGAATCATGCACGATAATACAATTATCACAATCCCTTTATTTACACTCTTTTTTTATTATATTAGTATTTTATTTTGAATCTAAAAAATATATGTAATAGTAAAGATACTTGATTATAAATGAATCATCAATTTTTATATTCCCCTTCATTTAAAAAAAAGCAAATTCATATTTATGTAATGACAATTTGTCAAGATATGGAAAAAATAAAAAAATTTCTACAATCCCATTTAGATATTCAAAAATTACCGAAAACAATCATGGAAAATAAAAAGAATGATTTCCAAAGAACCTATTACTTAAATGATTATGAAATTTTATTTTTAAATAATGCTAATAAATGCACCAATAATCAATTATATCAATTATTTGGTCAGCTAGGAACCAATATGCAACAAAATAATCATCAAAATATATTCATATACTTAAACAGTAAAGATAAAAATATAATTCGTAATCAAGTTATTTCCTATATCCTTGGGATGTATCGTTTTCAAGAATATAAAACAGATGTTAAAAAATCTAACTCAAAACAAAAAGAAGAAACTAAGGGTTGTACTTATTTTTTTCATAAAAATAAACAATTCAAAGAAATTATTCAAGACGCAATTTATGAAGCATCTGTTCAAAATGAAATTCGTTCTTTAACCAATACGCCCTCCAATTTACTCACTTCTTCTTCCTTTAAGAAATATATTGTTTCCCATTTACAAACTGAAAAAAATAAACACTTAAAAATTTCGGTATTAAATGAAAAAGAGTTGAAAAAATTAGGAATGAATTTAATTTTAGCAGTGAATCAAGGAAGCCAACACCCTGCTTATTGTGTAAAAATGGAATATAAAAATTTACCTAAAAAAAATAACAAAACATCAATAGTGCAACCGATTGCATTTATCGGTAAAGGGGTCATGTTTGATACAGGAGGATATAGTATTAAAATGGGAGATTTTTCAGATATGAAAAATGATATGAATGGAAGTGCTGTTGTCTATGGATTAATGAAATTAATTTGTCATCAAAAAGTAAAAGGACATTTTGTAGGATTGTGTCCATTAGTTGAAAATATGATTGATGCTAAAGCAACCCGACCAGGTGATGTTATTACTTGTTATAATAAAAAAACCGTGGAAATTGTCGATACTGATGCTGAAGGTCGATTAATTATGGCTGACTGCTTAGCATACAGTGAAAAATATAAGCCTTCTACTGTTTTTGATATTGCCACATTAACAGGAGATGCAGCCTATATGTTCGGAGGAAAATCGAGCTTAGTTATTGGAAATAATAATGAATTAGTTCAAAAAATAATTCAATGCGGGAAAGAAAATAATGAAAAAATATGGGAAATGCCTTTATGGCAAGAATATATCGATTTAACACAATCAAATATTGCGGATTATAAAAATTATTCTTACGATGCACAAGCGGGAGCAATTATGGCAGGAGCCTTTTTATCAAATTTTGTTCCCGAAAAGTGTAAATGGATCCATTTAGATATTGCAGGTGTGGATAATTTATCTCAAGATAGTAGTACTCGAAGTTCGGGTTCAAGTGGTGAAATATTGCGTACATTATTTACCTATGTTCAAAAAAATACGTAAATATATAAAAATAGGTTGATACCATTTTCTTTTTTTTTAATTAATTAAACTATTTAATTTCTCAATAGTTTCATCCAAGCTTAATCCTCTTTTTTTACCACTATTTTTTCGATCCAATAGTGCATTATAAGATATTGATGAATCAGAAGATAAATCTTCTTTATTTTTAGAAGATAATTGAAGAGGGTTGGTATTCATATTGTTCATTTGTTTTTGCTCATCCATTTGTTTTTTAATATTATTCCATTCTTTCTCTTTTTGTTCCTCTTTTTTCTTTTTGGAATTTTTTTCTCTTTCTTTTTCAAGCATATTCTTTTTAATTTCAATAAATTTAATGATATTATTTCGATTGATTTCAATTTCTTTATTAACATTATTTAAATTATTTCGCAATAAATTAATTTTAACATAATTATTATTGTAATTATTATAACTTAAATTATTTATATTTTTAATAATATTACTTCGAAATTTTTCTAATTCCATATTTTTTTTTGTGAAATTAGAAACAATTTTGTCGTAATTATCAATATTTTGAATATAATTTATTTCTATATTCTTTTTTTCATCTTGTAATTTATGAAGTTCATTTTCGATATTATTTTCATAAAATTGAGATTGATTTTCATCTAGGCGGCCATATTTTATTCCCAGCAAAATTGCTTTTAAAAACAAGATTTTATTTTCTTTATTTTTTAAGATTTCTTCTAAAATCATAATTTTATATACTGTAAGTATGCACTTTATTCTTAAAAAAATAACATATTATACATTAAATTAAATATTTATTTTTATAAAAATTAGTTTTCTTTTTTTATTTCTTTGATTATTTTCATTTTACTTCAGAATCTTATTTTAAGGTTTTCTCTTATTATTTTTATCTTTCTTATAAATATGGGAAACGGTGTTTCAAAATCAAATAAAGATTATATAAATGATAATTGGAATCAATTAAAATGTACACCTATTGGACCATTTTTACAGTTAATAAAAGTTGCTCCAGGAAATATGAAAGAAACTTCCGATGAATGCAAAGCAAATTCTTTTTCTTCACAATTTAATTCCAGTATGACCGATTCTTTTAATATCCAAAATAAATTAACAGGACAACTTGGATTTATTCATGGAATTTTAGGAAAATTTAGAAAAATAATTGCCACCATTGAGCAGCAAGCTTTTAAAGATTTATCAAGAGTAGCCACGTTAATTTTTAGTATTTATGTTAAAATTGGAAACATTATGTTTATTATGACACAACAACTTGCTAATATACTTACTATTTTTAAATCATCGGTAAATACAGCAGCCGCTATAGGAAAATTATTAATTGCGTTTATTAATTTAATTGCAATTCCTTTTAATTGGGCGTTCGATATTGCTATGTCGATTGCTGGATTTATTTCTCCTTTAATCCGATTAACAAAAATTTTTTAGATAAATATATTCTATTGATCAAAAAAAATAATAAATTTATTCTATTATTTTTTAATAAATTTTTAAAAAATGAAAGTAAAAATACTTAAAGAAGAGTTAAAGAGCATACTAATTATGGCTACAAAAAAATTAAAAACAGTTGAAGAAACATTTGTTAAAAAAACTCCTTTGGAACATATTATTGATCTCCCGGATACTTATATTGGTTCTGTCGAAAAAACAGATATTGATACTTGGGTATATGATGAAAATAATGATAAAGTAGTTTTTAAAAACATTCAATATATTCCAGGTTTATACAAAATTTTTGATGAAGTATTAGTTAATGCGATTGATCATCATGTTCGAATCGAAAAAGATACTAAGGTAAGCAATAAAGTAAATACCATAAAAGTATCCATTGATGCAGAACAAAATAAGATTTCGGTTTATAATAATGGAGAAGGTATCCCTATTGTGGAACATAAAGAACATGGTATTTACATTCCCGAACTTATTTTCGGAAATTTACTGACTTCTTCTAATTATGATAAAGATGAAAAGAAAATTACAGGTGGTAAAAATGGATATGGTGCTAAATTAGCTAATATTTTTTCTACTAAATTTCGCGTAGAAACGGTAGATGCCTTGACAAAAAAGAAATATGTACAAGTTTTTGAGAAAAATATGTCTGTAAAAGGAAAACCTGAAATTTCACGTTCTATTGCCAAGCCATATACACTTATTGAATTTTATCCTGATTTAAAACGATTTGGTATTGATATTATTGATAATGATACCATTCAATTAATGAAAAAAAGAGTTATTGATATTACAGCTTGTACTAATAAAAATGTTTCCGTTTTCCTAAATGAAACAAAAATTGACTGTAAAACGTTGGAAAAATATGTTTCCTATTATTTAGATAATGATGTGGAAAAAGTTTATGAAGAAGTAAATGATCGATGGGAAGTAGTTGTGGCAATCAGTCAAGATGCGAAATTTGAACAAGTTTCTTTCGTAAATGGTATTGCCACATTAAAAGGTGGAAAACATGTTGATTATGTTTCAAATAATGTCATCAAAAAAATTCAAACCTATGCTTCTACGAAAGGGATCAAGCGTAAAAAACATGACTTGAAAACAGCACATGTCAAAGAAAATTTATTTATTTTTGTGCGCTCTACCATTGAAAATCCATCATTTGACAGTCAAATTAAAGAATATTTGACCACCCCAGCATCTAAATTTGGAACAACTTGTATTGTGAGTGATAAATTTATCGATAAATTATTAAAAACAAGTTTAATAGAACGTGTATTAAAGTTATCCGATTTTAAAGATAATATTGGTCTTCAAAAAATAAGTGGCAAGAAAACATCTAATGTTCGCGGTATTGAAAAATTAGATGATGCAAATAAAGCAGGAACAAGTGATTCATTAAATTGTACCCTAATTTTGACAGAGGGAGATTCAGCAAAAGCACTAGCCATTGCGGGATTAAGTGTCATTGGGCGCGATTATTATGGGGTATTTCCACTTCGAGGAAAAGTACTAAATGTGCGCGATATTTCTATGAAAAAAGTGGGAGATAACCATGAAATTAGTTCTCTTGTTAAAATTATGGGATTGAAATTCGGAAAAAACAAAGATAAAGAAGAAATATTGAAGGATTTACGTTATGGTAAAATTATGATATTAACCGATGCGGATGTAGATGGTAGTCATATTAAAGGGTTATTAATGAATCTATTTCAAGTTTTCTGGCCTCAATTACTAGATATTCCTGGTTTTATGCTATCCTTAGCAACACCGATTATTAAAGCTAAAAAAAGTAATCAAGTTCAAGAATTTTATACCATGACTGAGTTTAATCAGTGGAAAGAAACAATTGAAAATATGAAAGTATGGGATATTAAATATTACAAAGGTTTGGGTACGAGTACCTCTGAAGAAGCCAAAGAGTATTTCACAAATATTGATCAAAAAAAAATTAATTACATAAAAGATAATATCGAGGAAGAACAAGAATCGGAAGAAGAAAATACTAATGAAGATCATTCGAAAGAAATGAAAAAAGAAACTACTGAATTAATTATTAATAAAGGGAAAAAACAAATAGGTGGATTGGATAAAAAATTATCAATCTCCGAACAAAAAATGAACTTGGCATTTGATAAAACAAAATCCGAAGATCGTAAATTATGGCTCAAGTCTTATGATAAAAATAATATTATTGAACAATCACAGAAAGATGTATATTATCATGAATTTATTGATAAAGAATTGATTCATTTTTCAGATTATGATTGTAAACGTTCTATCCCGTGCATGGTGGATGGTTTAAAACCATCACTACGTAAAATTCTCTACAGTTGTTTCAAACGAAATTTAAAAAAAGAAATTAAGGTGAGTCAATTGGCAGGATATGTGAGTGAAAACAGTGCGTATCACCATGGTGAGCAATCATTATATGATTCCATAATTGGACTCGCACAGAATTATGTTGGTTCTAATAATATTGAGCTTTTAGTACCCAAAGGTCAATTTGGCACGCGCCTTGATTGCGGTAAAGATTCAGCTTCGCCCAGATATATTTTTACAAATTTATCAGAAATTAGTTTTCATATTTACAATCCATTGGACAATCCATTGCTAGAATATAATGAAGATGATGGTCAGAAAATTGAACCTATTTGGTATATTCCCATTCTTCCTATGATTCTCATTAATGGTACAGAAGGTATTGGAACTGGATTTAGTTCAAAAGTACCTCCTCACGATCCAGAATTAGTTGTTAAGAATCTGATTCATTTAATGAATGATGAACCAATGGAAAAAATGACTCCATGGTTCCGTGGTTTTACAGGTAAGATAGAATTTAAAAGTATCAATGAATTTGGTATTGAACAATACATGAATTACGGTATTTATAAAATTTTAGATGATAATACAGTATTAATTAGTGAATTACCTATTGGGCGTTGGACAGACGATTATAAATCTTATTTAGAAACATTAATTGTCGATAAATCAAATGAAAATAGTAAACAATGTTTGGTAGATTTTACCAACCATTCTACAGAAAAAACAGTGAAAATTATTTTGAAATTCAAGAAAGATATGCTCGAATCATTAATTAAAACAAATAAATTTGAAACATTATTTAAATTAAGTGATACCAAATATACTAACTATTCTAACATGCACTTATATAATAAAAATGAAACAATTCGTAAATATGATAGTGTGGAAGATATTATGAAGGAGTTTTATGTATTACGACTTGTATATTATAGTAAGCGAAAAGCGTACATGCTGAAGGCTTTAAAAAAAGAATTAGATATAATTGAAGCTAAAATTCGTTTTATTAACGAATTTATTGATGGAACTATTAATATTATTCAAAAAGAAGATGATGAAATTGAAAAAATGTTGGAAAATCGTAATTATCCAAAATTTTCCAGCGAAAGTAATGAAGATAAGTTTAGTTATGATTATTTATTAAATATGCGAATTCGAACATTAACAAAAAGTAAAATTGAAGAATTAAATAAACAACATGAAAATAAACTGGGTATTTATAATGAATTATTGAATAAAAGTGAAAAAGAATTATGGAAAGAAGATTTACAGAAATTTATTGAAATTTATCATGTTAATTTAGAAAAATATAATAAAATTATGGAAGCAGAAAATCAAAAAGAAAATCATGAAAAAAAGAAAATTAAAGTGGCAAAGAAGAAAGCTCCATCTAAGGCTAAGAACACTACTACAAAGTAATAAATAACAAAACTATTTTATTCATACTATTATTTTATTCATACTATTATTTTATTCATAATATTATTCATTATTTTATTCATAATATTACTTTTTATAATTATTTTTTATAAAAACATTCATTTTAAATTTTCAAGGGTTTAAATGTTAAAAAGTATAATAAAAATATATATTTAAAATAGTATTCTTATTTTAAAAATAATGAGTGATCCACAAGATTTACTATATACTAATAAATTTATAGATACAGATATCATTACTTCAGAACAAATTAGTGATGATACAAAATACTATAATCGCTTTATCAATTATTTAGATGAAAATCCTGAAAACCAAGTTCAGAATTATTTGGATAAAAATCTAAATGAAAATGATTTAGTCAATATTCAGCAAACAATTGATAAACCATGGCCAATTAATAATAAAAAAAATAGATATCCCTTATTATCAAACATTTCAAGTGATATAAGTAAAGATCGTTATGTACAAGAACAAGTTGTTCAATTTATTGTAAATTCAGAAGAACGTAATAAAACATTTTTTCCTTATTCAACGGAATTTGAAATCAATTTTCCAAAGCCTTTAAATAATGTGAAAGGAATTGAATTAAGTAATATATCGATTCCTAATTTTAATGATAATATAACCAATATGAATAATGTATTTGCTTGGCAGTATTTTTCAAATATTTATAAGAATTACGTTTGTTCTTTCAATATTATACCTTACAATGATATTAAACGAAAAATTAGTTATTTTAGCTTACCTTATTCAACCTATTTATTTGATACAAATAAAACGGGTATTAATTATAATCCTGAAATTTATTTAACATATCAATTAAATATGCCAAATGCACATTATGAAATTTCGCTATTACTAGATAATATTAAAATTTTATCAAAAAATGTACTCCATGGCAGTTTTAATTATAATCAATTATATGTAGAAAATAATATTTCTAAAAGTCGTTCTCCTGATCAGCAACTTCCTCCTATTATGGAAGAACCATATAATTCTATTACCTATATGCAGAATACACCTAATTTATGGGATTTTGCTGTTAATTTTGAAAATGAAGCATTTTTTGCTGTAAATAGGATGGAAGAAGAACCAGTATATTCCTATCAAACTTTTGCTCCTATTAAAAATCCATCTACTTATGATTGGACTAATGTTGATGTTTTTTATCAATTTTCAAGTGATCCTGGCAATTTAGACCCTAAATATATTTATATTACGGTTCCCTATATAAATCAAGTAACGAATTATTGGTATTATGATCATGTATCTGCACCGGATAATCCATTTGTTCCTTCTGCTTTCCCTTTGGTATTCACAAAACTTAGTACAAAAGATGATAATTTAAATTCTTTTATGCGAAATCTAAATTTTACCCCCTTTTTTGATTTAAATATTTATTTACTTAATACACAACCAATAGGAAGTAATCCAATTATTTATACTGAAGATGAATTAAAAAATATTTGCTACTATAAGTTTAATGATATTATTACTATTCCTAACGGATCAGGTGGAAATGAAATTAAACTCATTCGCTTTGCACTTCGCTATAATAGTACGGGAGAAAAAGGAAAAAAATTTAATAATTCAATACCATTAACCTTAACACCCACCTATTCCTATTTTAAGCCTGTACAAACGATTACGTTAATTTATAGTACTATTGTGTACAATTTATTAAATGAAAAAACAAATATTGTCTATACGTTAGAAAATGCTAATCCTCTTGCTGGTCGAACGTTATTAACACGTTTCATTTTTGATATCAATAATGGTATTTATACAACTTATGAAAAAGACTTGTCTTATGAAAAGAAAAGATCTTTCCTTGATTTATTAGGATACTCAGTTGCCAATCAAACATCAGCCTTTTTAGTATCTGATTTTAACAATGGATTTTCCTTTGTACATTGTAATCGATATCCTAAAATATTAGATATTAAAGATCCTGCAATTTACTATAATATTGAACCATTAATTGCGCAATTAGTATCACCAGAAACTCGATTTCAATTTACAATCAATAATGGAAAATATTATTTTTCTAAAAATCCATATATATATATTCAAATCTTTTTTGTAAATAATAATGGAAATACGATTGTCGAAGAATTTAATTACCAAACAAACCAAGATAATTTTAATTTAGCAATCAATCAAAATTATTCGAATAGTTTCGTGACAAATTTGATTCCCATTGGTATATCCGTAGATTGTGCTGCTGCAAATGCCAATATTCGTATTAAAAATAAAAGTAATATTGTGGCTAAATTGCTTACTTCTAATGTTCCAGGAGAATTAAATAATGTAAATAATAACATTTATAAAGAAAATATTTTTTATATGTTTAGCAAAATTATTGATAGTGTAGATTCTATTCAAATTAATGTTTTAGATTATCAATATAAAATTATTCAATCTAATAAATCAATAAATATGATATTAAAAATCTACCAAGATGTACACAAACTTAAGGAAACAAATATAAATACGAAAACCAATAATATAGATATTATAGGAAAAATTAGATAATATACTTAAAAAAAAAATCCAAACATATAGTAAATGAGTCGTCAATTTCAAAATGGACGCGTCATCATAGATGAAGATAAAACGATTAAAGATTTAAAAATGATTAATAATAATGGCGATGTTATGAAAAATTTTCAGGTAGAAGCTTTATATGGTATTCAAGAAACAACTCAGTTGAATCAATTGTTTTTTTCTCGAGCAAATATGAATCTTATTCAAGATGGTATTCGTTATCAAGTCTATTTAAAAACAGATAAGAAACATATTATTGATAAACAGTCGGAAGTTGAATTAGAAATTATCATGCGCTCTATTTATCTACAACATAGCCCTAATTTACCTAATAATATAAAAGAACAAATTAAGTATTTGGATGAATTAGTTATTAATTGGTGCGTAGAGCAGATTATTCCTGAAATTTATCAATATTACGGATACTTGAAAGAAGTTGAATACATGCCCACACCCATTGATTTACCATTAAATTTATCATCAAAAGGATCACGTACTTTGCGATCAGTCACAACAACTTTCTAATTTATTTTTACAATTTATTTCTTTATTTTCTGTTTAACTTCAAATATTTTTAACTTCAAATATTTTTCATTTTAAATTCTTTTTTTTCTATTTCTTTAGAAAAAATATCAATTTATTATATATATATAGATTAATGAATATCGTAATTAATATATTAGCTGTTGTGGGTTTTATTATTTTATTGTCTTATTTAATTTCTTATATTTACTATTATTTTAAAAATCGTGCTGAACAAGTTAAAATGAGCGAAGTTAATCCTCCCTATCAATATATGCAGCAAACTGGAATTAAATGCCCAGATTATTGGGTAAATACCGGTGTTGATTCTGATGGAAATTACATTTGTAAAAATATGTTTAACTTAAATGTATATAACGCAAAAAAGCCAACAACTGGAATATGTAAAGATGTTAGTTGTTATTCAGATGGGACAGGTAGTGATAAAACAGTAAAATTTTCTGGACTTGGACCTAAGAAAACATGGGAACCGAATAATCCTAACGGAATGACTTCTTATGATGAAAAAGAGAAATATAGTTTTGTCAACGCTAAAGCTAGTGGAACAACTTCTCGATGTGATTGGATCAATTGTTGTGGTGCTAAGGAAAATTTGAAAGGAGTATGGCAAGGGGTTCAAAGTACATGTTCGTACAATCCAAATACTACTTCAATGTAAATTGGAATACAACACTAATATATAATTAAAAATAAAAAATTAAGTAGGCTGTCTTTTTCTTAATAGTAATTTATTTAAAATAGTATTCTTTAAATAAAGTAGGATAGAAGTTAATTATGAATCATTCTATTATTCCTGTACATTTGGATGATGTTCTTATTTATAAAGAAGAAATTCAATCTATGGAATCATGGATTAGAGATTATATAAAAGATCATACTGAATGTAAAAAAGCTCTTATAATTATTGGCAATATTGGCTATGGAAAAACAGTACTTGCTGAATTATTATTAAAAAAATATAATTTCCAAAAAATAGAATTAAATTCAACGGATTTTCGTAGTCAGAAAAAATTAAGTGAATTCTTGCGAAAAACATTATGCTTTAAAAATGTGGTGGATATGTTTTTTGAAGAAAAAAAACCAATTGGTTTATTAATGGATGAAATTGACACCATGAATAGTGACAAAGGTGGTCTGAGTGAATTTATACAAATTTTAAAAGATGATGATAAGTGTACGAAAGATATCCTTAGCAATAAGAAAACTAAAAGTAAAGGAAAAAATAAAGAGTATGTTGATTTATATAACCCCATTGTGTGCACTTCATTGGATATATATGATAAAAAAATAAATGATTTAAAGAAATATTGTAAAGTTGTTCATTTGAAAAAAATTACTGTGGCTGATTTAACTTTATTAATGGATCATTATTTTAAGGAATGTGGCTATGAAAAGAAATTAGTATCTATTATTTATGATTTTGTTGAAGGTGACATTCGAAAATTAAATAATGTCTTAGAAAATTTATTTATGAGTAAAGAAAAAAAGAAGGTTAAGGTTTCCGATTTTTATAAATTAAAAAAGTATTTTGAAAAAAAAAATAATGATCTACAATTAATTGACGTTGCCCACAATATTTTTCATAAAAAAATAGATTATGAAGAAAGCCTTGTTTATTATCATTTGGAACCTTACTTTTTACCTTTTATGATCTATCATAATTTAGAGAAATTTATTAGTCACTGTGATTTACCTTTATTTGAAAAATTTAAACTTTATCAAAGACTACTTCATTGTATATCTCATTTCGATATTTTTCAGAATTTATCCTTTGAATTATTTGAATGGGATGAATTTACTGAAATACTATCATTTTACGGTGTATATTACATAAATTTTCAGATTCATGTTAAATATCCATCTATTAAGACAAAATCCTTTCCCATTGAATTTACGAATGTTATGAATAAAATGTCACAGTTATTAGTAAATAAAAAAATTATTAATGTAGCTCGTCATGCTTTTCGGAAAACGTATGTGGAACAAGGAGATATTATTTATTTATCCGAATTGTTTTCTCACTCTTTTCACCATTTTAAAGAATTATATGGAGCCAATGATAAAGAAGAAGCTTCCATCTCTTCCAGTGAAGAAGCAGTAAAAACTAGCAAAAAAGAAACAAAAAAAACAAAAGAAACGAAGAAAGGAAGGAAGAAAAAAGGTGATGAACTGCTCACTATTGAAAATGATCAAGCCAATGAAAAGAATACAGTAGAATCTGATCATAATAAAGATGATGATACTATTATGAACACAAATATGAATACCGATTCAAATACAATTATGAATACAGATTCAAATACAGATTCAAATACAGATTCAAATACAGATTCAAATACACAAAATAAGCAAAAAATTGAACATGATTTAATTAAATTTATGAATCATAATCGTATGACGATTGAAGATTTGGAAAACGTATTAAAATTAGAAAAATTTAATAAGGTAGATGTAAAGATACGCAAAAATTTAAATGTTCATTTAGTCAAAACAATTGAAGAAAATTTATTTTATTGAGTTGATAGTGCATCATTCGGATTATACACTACTGAACGCCCTTTCTTAATTTTAATAGCAGGATAACATTTTTTACAAAGACCATTTTTATCGACACACATGCAGTTGGAATAAGGATTAAAATTACCATTAGGTTTTTGACAAGACATTGGCATATAGGCTGGTTTTAATCCTTCTTTTGCGCATAATTTCTGAAGACCTTTGATGGGATATAAATAATTGGAAAAAGTTTCTTTTAATCGGAAAGTATTAATTAAAAAGAAAAGAACAACAATAATAATAGTTAAAAAAATTATTTGTAATTCCATATATTGTATATACATATAATTTATTTATATACATATAATTTATTCATAATTTTATTTCTTTATTATTGATTTTATTTCTTTATTATTGATTTTATTTCTTTATTGATTTTATTTCTTTTCATATAATTGATTAAATATTTTCTAAATGTTGTATGCATTTAGGAAATATATTCTTAAAATAATAAAATTGTATAATAATAAAATTTATAGGATCTTAATTTTTGAAAGGTGGTTCACCAACACATTTATTAGCAGTATAATGACCTTGTTTTAAACGTGTTTGGACCGATTCCGCTGATTGAGGAAGCCAAGTGGGTCCCGCAATAGGAGCCACTAAATGATTGGGATTTTCTTCCATACCAGAACATAAGTGACACTGATTTGATTGATCATTTCCTACACAGGTAATCTCATTACTTGGTTGGGGAATAATCGGTTTTTTCTCAAATTCAGGATTTTTTCTTAATAATGTATTTACAATTTTAGGGTTAGTAATAAAGTTTGTTTTTACATTATCAAAAATGGGTTTATCTTGTTCCATGATCTTATTTCCCGATGCAGATAGAGAATTGACATTTACTTCATCCATATAATCTTTTGATTCTTGCACATCACCTATAGAAGTAAAATTTTCAATGTCTCCAGTATAATGTTCTACTTCAAACATGTTAATCGCATTCGTTGTTAAAATTTTCTTTTTATTATTGGGATCATTCATCCAAGAACTACATAATTTCGATAAACGTTCTACTTCTCCTGTGGAAATCATACTACGTGAAATTAAATCCAAAATTACCATAGATAATAACAAAGCAACTATAGGAATTAAAATTTGATTAATGTAAGAATTATCAGAAACTTTATAGGCTTTACAATATCCAAAAACAATAATTGCTACTAGAATGGAAATGGGAAAATTAAAAGTATATAAAGGATTTTTTAATAATAAGTATCTTTGAACTAAACTTGTGCAGTCTACTTCCATCTATATATTATTTATATATAAAAATTTATTATTAAAATGTATATTAAATTTTAATATTAATTTTTAATATTAAATTTATTTCTAACATTTATTTGATTTCTTTAATTTCTTTGATTTCTTTGATTTTTTTCATAGTTTTTATTTATTTCTTATAATGTCTAAATATTCTTTTGTTTTTTCAAATACTTTAAACCCAATAGCATTGACAATAAATGCTCGCGTAATACAATAAGAAAATCCCTGGAATAAATTCCCTTGTTTAAGAGCACTGATTAATGATAAATGAACATGTGTCTGCATCCTTGTTTTTAGTGTATCAAAAGGATACGTCAGCCCCCAAGAAGAAACTCCTGCTATTCCTCCCGCTAATTCAATGGAAAATTTCCTTTCTCGTAAAGAATCATAAGTAGTAAAATAAATAAAATTTGCCGGAATTTCCCTAGAAGCAACTATCGAATAATTTTTATAACTGTGAAGTAAATTTGTTGATAGCTGTTCTTGTTTGCGAATTTTATAATAATCCAAGGGTGCTAAGATGACACTATTTATAAAGCCAGCTACTCCACTGCTTAAATAAACATTATTTGTATGTTTTAATAAAAGATCATTGGTATAGAATCCAGAACTACACAATAATGGGTTTTGAATGAGTGGGTACTTGATTCCTTTATACAAATTAAAGAAAGACGGTTGAATGTTTGAATTATTTTGTTTCCATACTTTCAATGTATCCAAAGGATGTCCAACAATTGTCTGGAAAATACCACTTAGTAATCCGGCCCAAAAAGAGTCCATATATATGCACAAGAATAAATTTCATGCATAAACAAAAAGAAAAAGATAAAAATACGAAATAAAATACAGAAGTAAAATACAGAAGTAAAATACAGAAGTAAAATACAGAAGTAAAATACAGAAGTAAAATACAGAAGTAAAATACAGAAGTAAAATATTTTCTATAGTCTTTCTTTATCCTAAGTTTTTAGTATATAATAAAACAAAGAAAATAATCAAGACGGCTAATACAGGAGGCCATACGTGAATATAACCTGTATTATTGAAATTATTCATAAACATATAAGAAATATAATTCCAAATACTTCGGAAAAATTTATTTATGTTGGGAAATAAAAAGTTCAAAATCAATAAAGAAATATAGGAGACAACTAACCCCAATAGAATGACAACAAATGTATTCATTTTAGGAGAACGTTGAATAGCAATGGAACAAACTAATAGTGTAATAATAATAGACACAGCATATTCAAATGTAAAATCACTATTATTGGTAATACTTGACATATATAATTGAATAAGATTTTTCTTTTTCTTTTTTGATTTTAATTTTTAATTAATTTTTGTTTTTCTATTTATGTATTTTTCTATTTATGTATTTTTCTATTTATGTATTTTTCTATTTATGTATTTTTCTATTTATGTATTTTTCTAT
>JGI10211J34971_10001230_pt1 | contig 21381 bp, 24 predicted proteins | sample Etolagsediment_FD_34971 | JGI IMG/M metagenome (IMG submission 34971)
ACTAAAGTTGGAATTATATCAACTTCACCAGAAAGAGATGACACAATAATTCTTTAATTAAGGAAATATACCACAATGAAGACTCGCTATAGTTCACTTGTCACTTTAAAAAAAAGTGCAGTACAAGCTAGCGAGCAGGCTCTGCAAAGTGCCAATGCCACGTTAAACACTGCCACTATGGAACTCCAGCTTGCATATAATTTACTTGATACAATCAAGCCTCCACAAACTGGTTCTATATCTGAACTTACATCTTCAAGAACTCTTATGGAATCACAACGTGGTGTTATAAAACATAATCAAGAATGGATTCGTTTTGCTAAAGAGCAAGTTGAGTTAGCCAAGGTGAAACTAAAAGCAGATATGATTGAATATGAAAAGTTTCATTATTTAGAACTTGAAGAAATTAAAAAGAAACTCAAAGAGATTAAAATACAAGAAGCAAAAGATTTAGATGAAGTTGCTTTGATGACCTATTCTAAGAAAAATGAAAAACAGGATTTAAAATGAAAATCATAATTGTAACTTTATTTATTATTGCATCTTTAAATGCCTTAGAAACTAGTGATAGGCTTTTTGATTGTACAGAAGTGTTTAAAGAAAGAAAGAATGAACTTCTTGTTGAGCTTGAAAGAATCGATGAAGAAAAGCAAGCTTTGAGTGCTTTAAAGTCAGCTACAGAAGAATTACTAAAGAAAAAAGAGGGTTCCCTCGCACAAAAAGAAGAGTTAGTGGATGTTAAGTTAGCTTCAGTTACAACTAAAGAAGAAAATATCAAAATGATGCTTGAAAAAAATGAAAAAGTATTAGCAGAATTAAAAAGTTTGAAAATGAATAAAATTGCTCAAACGTATGCAAAAATGAAAGCAGGTGCTGCATCAAATATTCTATCAGATATGGATCCAAAAGAAGCTGTGAAAATACTGAGCTCATTAAAACCAAAAACAGTAGGACAAATTCTTACAAAAATGGATGCTAAAAAAGCTTCTACATTGACATTACTTTTAGTGAAATAAAGACTAGTCTTTTAAGGGCTAAACATTTCTTTACCTAAGTTATTGTAGAATGTCTAAATTTATTAAATAACTAAGGTCTTAAAGCTTATGAAAATATCACTTAAATCTATCCCTCACATTGCTAGTAAAATATCTATTGACTTAAATAAAAGTGGTGTAGCAACTATGACTAGAGGTCTTGAACCTGTTGCACAAGAAGCAGAAAAAATTTTAATACATAATGTACATCAAGAATTAGCCTTAGAAGATAAGGCTGCAGAAATTTGTGATGAGAATGAAGAAGAGATAGAGTTTATGCTTGCGGATGAGAGACAGCTTTTCTTTATGATTAAAAAGAAACTTGCTCCTGATTTTGGTGTGATTTTAAATTACGAAGAGAGATACTCAGATATTGCACATAAAATTCTTGATGAACTCTATGAAGAGGATTTGATTCATTTTGATGTAACAGAAAATAGAATTAAAAATATTATTTACAATTCTATAACTTCGTTTATTGCAGAAGCGAGCGAAATTGATGATGCAGTTATGGATAAAATTAGAACATATAAGAAAAAGTATATTCCCGGAACTGATGAATTCGAGATTTTACATGAAAAGCTATATCGGGAAGAACTTTTAAAAAGAGGTATGGAATAGTGGCTACTGCTTTGAAATCGGTATGGATTTATTTAGAAAATGGAACTCTATTAGAAGCTAAAAGTTTTGGTGCAGATGATACAAGTGTTGGTGAAATCGTATTTAATACATCTTTAAGCGGTTATCAAGAGATAATGTCCGATCCTTCATATGCAGGACAATTTGTTACATTTACAATGCCAGAAATTGGAAATGTTGGTGTAAATACTCAAGATATGGAAAGTGCATCTGCTCATGCTAAAGGGATGTTGGTTCGTAAATACCAAGGACGTTACTCAAACTTTAGAGCAGAAGAATCTTTAGAAGCATTTTTAATAAAATATAATGTAATGGGTATTTGCGATATCGATACAAGATATTTAACAAAAATGATAAGAGATGAAGGCGCTATGATGATGGTGGCCTCAACTAAAATAAGCGATAAAGAAGAACTTAAAAGAATATTAGAAAGTTCACCTCGTATAGAAGATGTTAATTATATTGAGCAGGTAAGTACGAAAGAGATTTATAAACATGAATCTTCAACCTATAATGCAAAAGGTCCATTTACATACAAAGATGCTCCGATATCTGAAGCTAAAATTGCTGTTATAGATTTTGGTGTTAAAAGAAATATATTAAACGAAATAGTAAATGCAAATATTGCTGTGGATGTTATTCCAAATGATTTTTTAGCAGAAGACCTTATCTCTAAGTACAAAGCTAAAGAAATTGATGGTGTATTCTTATCTAATGGTCCGGGTGATCCTCTAGTACTTAAAAAAGAACAAGAGCAAATTAAAAAATTAATTACAGCAAAAATTCCAATGTTTGGAATTTGTCTTGGGCATCAACTCCTTTCTATCTCCCATGGTTATGATACTTTTAAACTTAAGTTTGGACACCATGGTGGAAATCATCCGGTAAAAAATGAAAAAACAGGATTAGTGGAAATTACTGCACAGAATCACAACTATAATGTTCCAGATACTATCATTAAAATAGCAGATGTGACACATACAAATCTTTTTGATAATACTATTGAAGGTTTACGCTATAAAGAAGAGCCAATTTTTTCAGTACAACATCACCCTGAAGCAAGTCCTGGACCTAAAGAAAGTGCATATATTTTCGGAGAGTTTTTAACTTTAATGAAAGAAGCGCGTAAATAATACTTTTTATAGGTAGATATAACAATAGTTTATAAACTTAACACTAATATAACACTTTGGAGTTATAATTCAGCATGGAAAATATTGAACTCTTAGCCATTATTAGTTTTGCACTCCTCGGTTCTATTGGTCATTGTATAGGAATGTGTGGAGGTTTTATTGTTACATATACAACTGCAAAAATAAAACCAGAACAATCAAGACTCTCTCAAAGTGCGTACCATTTACTTTACAATATGGGCCGTATTTCAACCTATACTTTACTTGGTGCATTGTTTGGTTACTTTGGATCTTTATGGGATATTACACCTTTATCTCGCGCGATTTTATTTGCTGTTGCTGGGTTTCTTATGATAATAATGGGCTTATCATTTGCGGGAAAGTTGAAATTCTTAAGTTCTATAGAATACCCGATAACAAAACATGACTGGTTCAAACGCATCTTCACTTCTCAGCTTGGTTCTTCATCTGCTAAAAGTTTTTTCATTCTTGGTTTTTTGAATGGATTGCTTCCATGTGGTCTTGTGTATACTATGTTAGTTACAGCGACAACTACAGAGTCCATTGTTTTAGGAGCTTTTGTAATGTTTGTTTTTGGAATATTTACAATTCCTTCATTGTTTAGTTTTGCATTTATTATTGGGCTTTTCTCACAAAATAGATTTAGACAAATGATGATTCAGTTAGCTTCTATAACAGTTATAATATATGGTGGATGGACTTTAAACAAAGCATATATACAATACGATTTATATGTAAATGGTGAAATAAAATCAGACCTAAATAATCCACATAGTTGCTGTTCAGCTAAAAAGTCCAATATTTAAGCTTTTTAAGAACTTTCAAATATATTAGTTGCTAATATTATATTACTTAATAAAACATAGGTGAATGATGAGAGATTTTATATATCAAATAATGACAGACTATACAAACCAAGTGATTTTTTTACATGTTGTAAGTGCAGTGATATGGGTTGGTGGAATGGTAGCAATATTGGTTATTACAAAAACAGCACACAAGACTGTATCCGATGAACGACGTCTTGCAGGTAGAGCGACACTTATAAAGAGTTATTTTAAATTTTTAATACCTTTTGTAACACTTTCGGTTATAACTGCTCTTTTTATGGCGCTTGGCTATAAAGATAATGCAATTGGTGAAGATGGGTTTATTATAGATTACTCAAGTATGGAGATATATAAATATATCACATTTAAAGGCAGTATCTGGAGTGCAATGGTTATGAATATGGTTTTAATGGTTTGGATTATTTCTAAGGCAGAAAAAGCAGACTGTAAACTTCAAAAAGCAGCAGATTGTATGTGGTTAGTAAACACATATCTTCTACCAATTAATATTCTACTTGGTACTGTTGCTATATATATTGGAGTCTCTATTAGACACGCATTTTAGTTGATGCAGAATTTAATAGACTCTTTAGATAAGCGACGTAAAATAGCTATATATATAGTTGTTTTATTTGCACTTTTTTCCTTTGTTGTAGATTCTAATTTTGTAATTATAAGTTTGAATTATTTTGATGGTAAATATAATATGTATTTTATTTATGGACTGATAGTTTATAAATTATTTGAATTAATAATTATATATTACATTTTATTACATCGTTACCTTTTAAAATTTCAAGAAAAAATCTATAATAATGATGATTTTAACAAAATAAAAAAACATACAAAACTACTTTTCTTTTTAATTCCACAAGGCAATACAATCTTTGGTATTATTGCTTACAAACTAAGTGGTAACGTACTTTACTTTCTCCTTTTTTCATTTATAGCATTAGTAGCACTTATATTAGTTAAGCCTGATAAACTGCAACAAATTTCAAAGCTTAAAGTAAAATAAAACATAAGACTAAATTTAAAGTATTTTTAATATACGTTTGAGTACAATACAGCTTATTTTTATGCCGTAAACAGGGAGTTTTATGAGAAAATTGTTAGTTATTTTAACATTACTTATTAGTTTTTCTAATGCAGGAACACTAGGAATCCAGGAACATTTGGGGAAGCAAGTTGATACAAGCTTAACTTTCTTGGACGAGAAAGGGGAGAGCGTTACATTAAAAAAACTAATGAATGGAAAGCCAACAATTCTTACATTAAATTATTTTAGATGTGCTGGTATTTGTACTCCGCAGCTTAATGAACTTGCAAAAGTACTAGGAAGATTAGATTTAGCGGAAAATACAGATTATAAAGTTATTACTGTTTCTTTTGCTGAAGATGAGCCATCTGAACTTGCCGCTGCTAAAAGAAAAACTATGTTACAGACAATACCGAGAGATTACGTAGTGGATGCGTGGAGATATGTAATTGGTGAAAATAATAATTCTCACGTATTGTCAGATCAAGTTGGTTTTGTGTTTGAAAAAACTGTAACAGAACAAGGAAAAGTTGACTATATTCATGGCGCAGCTTTAATCATTTTATCTCCTGAAGGAAAAATCACAAGATATCTTAATGGTGTTGACCAACTACCATTTGACGTAAAAATGGCTTTGATTGAAGCTTCAAATGGAACAGTTGGTCCAACAGTTGCAAAAATGGTGGAGTATTGTTTTTCTTATGATCCAAAAGGAAGAACATATATATTTATGTGGGAAAAAGGTGTTGCAATCTTTATGTTCTCACTTATGTTTGGATTTTTTATCTATTTAGTAAAACAAGGTAGAAAAGAAGACGATAGAGAAGTTGTAAGAAGAGACGAAAAGTAAAAAAATGTGCCTTTAGACAGTAAAGAAAATAAGTTGATTTTAAGACGTATTTTTTTTGCTGTCTATTTAGCTTCACAAAGCTTTAGAGGTAAACACACTGTTTTTTTAGCACACGGCTTATACGTGTTAAAAAAACCATTTAATCAAGGAGAAATATATGAGTAAATCTTACTTAGATCTTGGCGAAACACACTGCGCCATAGGACATCCTAAAACTGCTTTTTGGCAATGGATGTTAACAGTTGATCATAAGCGTATTGGTATTATGTATGCTGCCGTAATGTTTGTTTTCTTTTTCGTAGCGGTATTTACGGCACTTATGATGAGAATTGAACTTTTTGCACCAGGTGCACAATTTTTAGATGGAGATACATTTAACCAAGCGTTTACGCTTCATGGTGTATTGATGATTTTCCTTTTCATTATTCCTGGAATTCCAGCAATTTTTGGAAATATTGTAATGCCTTTAATGATTGGAGCAAAAGATGTATCTTTTCCAAGACTTAACTGGGCAACATTTTGGTTATATATTTTTGGTTGTTTAGTAGCACTTACGTCACTATTTAACTTTAATATTACTGAAGGTGAAGTTCTTTTTAACTTTGCAGATACTGGTTGGACTTTTTATGCTCCATATAGTTTAAATACAGGTACAAACGTTGTTACAACTCTTGTTGCTGCTTTTATTCTTGGTATGGCTTCAATTCTTACTGGTCTTAATTTCCTAGTAACAATTCACCGTCTTCGTGCTCCAGGTATGGGATTCTTCCAGATGCCACTATTTGTATGGGGAATTTACGCGACTGCATGGATTCAACTACTTGCTACACCAGTTGTTGGTATTACATTAATTCTTGCAATTATGGAAAAATATTTCGGAATTGGTATATTTGATCCATCTAAAGGTGGGGATCCAGTATTATTCCAACACTTATTTTGGATTTATTCTCACCCGGCAGTTTATTTAATGATTCTTCCAGCGTTTGGTATTATGTCTGAAATTATTCCTGTATTCTCAAGAAGAGAGATTTTTGGTTACCGTACAATTGCACTTTCATCTGCATCAATTGCAGGTATTGGTTATTTAGTATGGGGACACCACTTATTTACTTCAGGTATGTCAGATTTAGCTAAAACTATCTTTTCATTCCTAACATTCTTTGTTGCAATTCCAACTGGTATTAAGTTTTATGACTGGATTGCTACTATGTACAAAGGTAAGATTATTCTTGACAGTCCAATGTTATGGGCACTTGGAACAATTGTAACTTTTGCTATTGGTGGTCTTACAGGTGTTACTATTGCCATGGTTGGTTCTGATATTCACTTACAAGACACTTACTATTCAGTTGCACACTTTCACTATGCTATTCTTGGTGGGGTTGTTTTCTTATTATTTGCAGGTATGCATTATTGGTTCCCACTGGTTACAGGTAAGTTCTATAAAGAAAGTACAGCTAAAGTTGCATTCTACTTAAACTTTGTAGGTATTAACTTATTATGGTTCCCAATGTTTATCGCTGGTTACTTAGGTATGCCTCGTCGTTATTTTGATTATCTGCCTGAATTTGAGATTTATCATCAAGTATCTGGTGTTGGGGCTATTGTTATTATAAGTGGTTTGGTTTTAATGTTCTATAACTTTCTTTCAAGTTGGAAAAGTGGTGAAGCTGCTCCTGTTAACCCTTGGGGTGCTACTACTCTAGAATGGTATACACCTACATCACCACCACCATTAGAAAATCACTCAAAAGTTCCTTATGTTGACTTTGGGCCATATGAATACCATCATGCAGAGCCAAAAGTTAAATTTGATTTAGCAACTATGAAAAGGATTGATTAATGTCTGATCACCCATATGTACCAGAAATCGCGGTAGACCGCGAGGGGAATGAATATGAAGTTCAAGGCTGGCAAGGAGATTTCTTTGGCGGTAAATTTGGATTTTGGTTATTTATGTTGACTGAAATAATGATGTTTGGAGCTATGTTTATGGTTCTAACTTATTATTTTACTCTTCATCATGATGATTTTATTAATGCGTCTGCATCTTTAAACAGAACTCTTGGTGGTTTTAATACTGTTGTGCTTTTAATCTCTGCATTAACGATGGGTCTTGGCCTATTGAAAATGCGTCATGGTGATGTGAAAGGTTCTAAACTAATGATTTGGGCAACTATTTTACTTGCTTTAGTATTTTTAGGAGTAAAAGCAGTAGAGTGGACAGCTGAGTACAATCATGGTATATTCTTAGGTCTTCCAGCTCTTCAAGGTGGTCTTCCTGAATCTAAGCCATTTGGCGAAATTATGTTTTTTGGAATGTATTTCACTATGACTGGTTTACATGGTGTACACATTATTATTGGTATCGGTTTAATGTTATGGTTACTTAAACGTATTAATGCTGAAAAAGTTACGCCAGAACATTATATTTTACATTTCAACCTTGCACTTTATTGGGATCTTGTTCACTTAATATGGGTATTTGTTTTCCCTTATTACTACATGATCGGTGCTGGTCTATCAACAGGAGGTCATTAGATGGCAACTACTAAAACTTATGAAGAAGAAAGAGCTGGTTATTTTAAAGTTCTTATAGGACTTTTAGTTTTAACTGCGGTTACTTTAATTCAACCTACGATGTTTTTAGAAAATGCAACATTTGGTGTTCAGATGTTCATCGGAGTGATTAAGGCATGGATGATTGTAATGTATTATATGCATATGAAAGGTGAAAAACTTATCGGAGCAAGCGTTATCTTCGCAATGTTCCTTGTTGCATTTTTCTTTGTAATTGTTATGATTGATGTTAATCATTTTCAGTTTGGTGATGTTTCTCACATAACATCAGAAGTTACAAGTGCTGGTGGTTCATCAGCATCTAAGCATTAAGGAGGCGATATGTTAGAAGGATTTAACACCAGTGGTACTATAGTAGCTGAACATATTGATGAGGCTTTAACTATAAACTTATGGCTTTCAATTGTATTATTTATCTCAGTTGTAGGACCAATGGTATATCTTGCATGGAAATACCGTGCAGATAAAGTAAAGAATGAAGATGTTGAAAACATAACTCATAATACTACTCTTGAAATATTATGGACGACTATCCCAACAGCTATGATGTTCTTATTTTTCTGGTATGGTTATACTTCAATGGTAACTGCTAGAACTTTACCTGATGCAAATAATGCTATCACAATAAAAGTTGAAGGTAGTAAATGGAAATGGAGATTTGAATATCCAGCAAATGAAGATGGTTTTGTTCACAAACTTGGTGGAGCTTATACTAAGCCTACAATGGATGAGAATGGAAAAATTGCTAAAAACGGTACAATGGGTTTATCAGCAATCTATGTACCAGCTGATACAAATATAATCTTAGAGATGACAGCGCCAACCGATGACGTGCTACATTCATTCTATATCCCAGCTTTACGTATAAAAGAAGATGTTGTTCCAGGTCGTATAACAAAGCAGTGGTTTAATGTTAAAAATCCAGGTGAATTTGATGTTGAATGTGCTGAGTACTGTGGTACGGATCACTCATATATGTATTCTAGACTTGTTGTACTTCCAAAAGATGAGTATAATGCTTGGTTTAACGCTAGTGATGATACGCCAAAAGGTAATTATGATAAGTCAGGTGCTGCATTATTACAGCAACATGGATGTAAAACTTGTCATGCAACTCTAAGTGATGATGTGTTTTTTGGACCTACTCTTAAAACTAGAGTATTGACTAAAGATCAAGTATTAGATGTGATCAATAACGGTCAAGATCAACTTGGTTATGCAATGGGCGCAATGCCAGCTGGAACTGTTACAGGTGCAGATGCACAAGAGGTAGCAGCTTATGTAGCTGGCGGTATGAAAGGTGATCAACCTGTTTCATTCGCAGCATGTGCTGGATGTCATGGCGAAGATGGTAAGGGTCAATACGGTACATCTCCAAGTCTTGTTGATTATGATACAGACCTTTTACGTAATGTGTTGAAAAATGGTAAGAAGGGTAGTATGGGTAACATGCCAGCATTCCCTTATGTAACAGACGAAGATATTTCAGCTATAGCGGAACATCTTAAAAGCTTATAATGATTAAGAATTTCATTGTTTTAACGAAATTCGTTCTCTCTTTCGCAGTGAGCCTCTCGGCTCTCTTTGCTTATATAATGGCAAAGGGCGAAATATCAACAGATATGTTTATTGCGACTTTTGCTGTACTTCTTGTAGCTATGGGTGTTTCTACTCTTAATCAGGTTCAAGAATACAAAGAAGATGCTTTGATGGAAAGAACAAAACACAGACCAATAGCTTCTGGTAAGGTAAGTCGTACTACTGGGATTATAATTGCAGCTATTTTAGTTATCTTTTCTCTTGTTGTAATATATGATTTACTTGGAATGATAGGTGTAAACTTATTTTTATTTGCATTTATTTGGTATAACTTAGTATATACACCTTTAAAAAAGACTAGCGCTTTAGCCGTTGTTCCAGGTGCAATTCTAGGTGTAATACCTCCAGCTATTGGCTGGTTGGCTGCTGGACATGAATTAGGTGAAGTAGAATTTTTCGCATTAGGAATGTACTATTTTATATGGCAAATACCACATTATTGGTTACTAGTGATGTTGCATTACGGTGGCTATAAAAATGCTGGTTACCCAACTGTTATGCGTTTATTTGGTCAAGATTCTCTGCAAAGACTTACCTTTGTTTGGTTGATGATGAGTATTGTCACTGGATTCTTTATGGTAGATATATTTAATCCACAAAACATATTTGTCATAATCATGTTGGTAGTTACTGCCATTTTTGGTTTTGTAAGTAGTCTTAAGCTTTTGCAAAAAAACTTTGAACTTACAGATGCACGAAGTGTATTTTGGAAAATTAATCTTGCTTTTTTAGGAGTAATTATTCTTTTAAGTATAGAAGAAATGATTCAATTTAATACTTTATAATAGACAATATAGGGATTTATCCCTTGTCTATCTCTCATTCAAGAAAGGAAATTCCCTTATGACTACATACCCTTTAGAAAATATTTTACTTAGTTTTGCAGATAAACGTGGAAACAGAAGAACACTTTACAACTTAGGTGCCTTAGGTGGTATAAACACAAACCTAGTTAAAATATTTTTATTTTCATTGCCATTTATAGAATATGCTATTCTTTTTAATCCAGTTGTATTTAATGCGCTTGGTATTGCAACTGCGATAGTTTTTTACATAGTTTTTTTATCTATTGTGATGCTAATTGTTTTTTTTTTATTTTATATTATTAAAAAAAATGTAATTAGAAAAATAACACCTTCTTGGTCACAATATTTCCCAGATCAAGATTTGAACATGGTATTATCATCTGGCATAACTCCATATAGTGATTTTTTTAAATATTACAGCGTTATATTAAATCAAAACTTAAATACTGATGAGATGTATAAAGAGCTTATTAAAGCGTTTGTAGAGATGGAAAATGATAATAAAGACTTATTGGATGCGATAAAAAGAAACACTAATCCTAAAATATAGATATAAATGAAATATAAAAGACTCCTTTAAGAAAGTATAAATCTATTAATAGGTAGTATTGGTTAATTAAAAATATAGTTTAAAGTTTTATCACATATAACGCTGTGTTTTTATATTTAATCTTTGAGGAGACTATATGGAGAATCGTCCGTTAGAATATGATTATTCTGTAAGTAAGCTATTTATTTATTCAGCCTTAGCTATTGGTTTTATAGGTATGCTTGTTGGTGTTGTTATTGCGTGGGAAATGGCTTTTCCTGCAATTAATACCATTTTTGGGGATGGAGCTATAGCGGAGTATACAAACTTTAGTCGTTTGAGAGTACTTCATACAGACTCTGTTATTTATGGTTTTGTTTTAAGTGGTGTGTTTTCAACATGGTATTATGTAGGACAACGTGTTCTTAAAGTATCTATGGCTGAATCAAAAGCACTTATGTTTATAGGATATGCGCATTTCTGGATATATATGATTGCTGCACTTGTCCTTGTTATATCTTTATTCATGGGTGTTACTCAGTCAAAAGAGTATGCTGAATTTGAATGGCCTCTTGACTTAGGTATTACTATTGTTTGGTTACTTTGGGGTGCTAGTATCGCAGGTTTAATTGGTATGAGACGAGAAAAGACACTATATGTTTCTATCTGGTATTATATTGCTACATTCTTAGCAGTTGCTATGCTTCACTTACTGAACAACTTAGCTATTCCTACATATTTTGCTTCTGATGGAATTGGTGCATGGTACCATTCAGTTTCAATGTATGCAGGTACAAATGACGCTTTAGTACAATGGTGGTTTGGACATAATGCAGTTGCATTTGTTTTAACAACGCCAATTATCGCAATGATTTATTATTTCTTACCAAAAGAATCAGGTCAAGCAATTTATTCTTATAAATTATCTTTACTTTCATTTTGGGGACTAATGTTTATTTACCTTTGGGCTGGTGGACACCATATATTATTCTCTACGGTTCCTGACTGGGTACAGACTTTAGGTTCAGTATTTTCTGTAATCTTGATTCTACCTTCTTGGGGTTCAGCGATTAATATGCTTTTAACAATGAAAGGTGAGTGGCAACAAGTTGCAACGAATCCAATTATTAAGTTTATGGTTTTAGGTTCAACTTTTTATATGTTCTCTACATTAGAAGGTCCTATTCAAGCCATTAAATCTGTTAATGCTATTGCACACTTTACAGACTGGATTATTGGTCACGTTCATGATGGCGCACTTGGTTGGGTTGTATTCATGATTATGGCTGCTGTATATCATATGATTCCTCGTCTTTATGGTCGTGAGATCTATTCTAAGAAAATTATGGCTACGCAGTTTTGGATCCAAACTTTAGGTATCGTTTTATACTTTACTTCTATGTGGATTGCAGGTATTACTCAAGGTATGATGTGGCGTGCTCACGATGAATTTGGTAACTTAGCATATTCATTTATTGATACGGTTACTGTTTTACATCCATATTATATTATTCGTGCAGTTGGTGGTAGTTTATACTTATTTGGTTTTGGTTTATTTATTTATAATGTAGTTAAAACTATGACTAGTGGTCGTCGTGTTGAAGTATCTGAACTTCAAAACAGAACGCCTATGGCTGATTAATTAAAAGGATTATAATATGTTTCATTGGTTAGAAAAAAATCCATTTGCTTTTGCCTTGGCTGTATTTGTTACGATTGCATTTGCTGGATTGATAGAAATTATTCCAAATTTTGCTGCATCATCTCGTCCGGTAATTGGTACGACACCTTACACAACTTTAGAGTTGGCAGGTCGTCACGTGTATATTAAAAATAGTTGTAATGCATGTCACTCTCAACTTATTCGTCCATTTAAATCAGAGACTGACCGTTATGGTGATTACTCTTTAAGTGGTGAATATGCATACGATAGACCATTTCTATGGGGTTCTAAAAGAACTGGCCCAGACTTGATGCGTGTTGGTAACTACAGAACTACAGATTGGCATGAAAACCATATGTGGGATCCTGAAAAAGTTGTACCTGGTACAATCATGCCTGCATATAGATGGATGTTTGTTAATAATACAGATGTAGATACTGCATATGCAGAAATGGTTACAGTGAAAAAATTCTTTGGTGTACCATATAATGAGCCGGTACCTATGAAAGATGGTTCTACTAAAGTAATAAAAATGGCAGAGACTCTTCACGAAGCGCGTAAAGATGCTTTAGAAGAAGCAAAGTTAATTGTTAAAGATATGAAAAATCAAGATGTTATTGATGCAGTTGAAGTTGGTAGAATCCCAGAGATTGTTGCCTTGATTGCATATATGAATAGTCTTAAATAGTAAAGGTTTAGAAATGGGAATTGCTGAACTACAGTCTTATGGTTTTCTTGCAGTAACTATCTTTTTGACGGTTATTCTTTATGCTTATATATATCATTTATATAAAAATAGAAAAGATGCTGATGGACATGACTATGAAGAGTATAGCAATTTAGCACTAAACGATGATTTATCGGATACCCCGATAAATGCTAAAAATCGTGATAAACAGAAATAGGAGAGATATATGAATAAGATTTATCTTTGGGGATTTATCGTAACTGCAGCAATGCTTGGTTTTACGTACGTTTCAGTACTTGGAACTAAAGGTGGGTTAAATGACGATATGGTTAACACACTTACAGTTGCAGCTGCGGCAGCACTTGTAATAATAACTGTATTTGTTGTAATAAAGTATGTACGTCAAATGCAAGTTGACACGGCTAGCGGTGAACTTGTAGATGAAAAGTGGGATGATATTGGTGAATACTTAAACCCTATTCCAACAGGTTGGGGAATTTTATTTTTACTAACTATGGCTTGGGGAGCATGGTACTTTTTAGTAGGCTATCCAATAAATGCTTATTCACAAATTGGTGAATATAATGAAGATGTTGCAGCTCATAATGCAAAGTTTGAGACAAAGTATGCATCGATTACTGGGGATAGATTAATTGATATGGGCGAATCTGTATACTTAGCAGAATGTAAAATATGTCATGGTTTATCTGCTGATGGTATTGATGGAACTGCAGCTAACTTAAATGTTAGACTTGAAGCAAATGTAGTTAAACATGCTATAGTAAATGGTGCTAATAATAAATTAATGGGTTCTGGAGTTGCAATGCCAGATCGTTATGGAATTATGAATGCAAATACTGACTATTCACCAATTACAGACAAAGAAATTGATATTGTTTCTGAATATGTTGCAAATGGTATGAGTGGACCTGGTGCAGATGTTTTTGCTGGTGCTTGTGCTTCTTGTCATGGTGAAGATGGAAAAGGTATGGCTTTTGTAGCTCCAAATATTGCTACATATGATCAAGAATTAGTTGTAACTATTCTAAATCATGGTAAAAAAGGTGTTATTGGTTCTATGCCGGCATTTGATAGACTTAATACTAAACAAAAAGAAGCTGTTGGTGCATATATCACTAACTTAAGTAAGTAAGGGGTTAATATGGTAAATGAAAATAGATCTTTATTTAGTATTCATGGAATAACTGGTTTTTTAATTGCTACTATAGTGCTTGTTGTAGTTGTTTTATCGTTAGCGTATGCTGCGTATTTAGCACAAGTTGAAAATGCAACTAATTATTATGAAGTTAAAGATATGAAATCAGTTAAGATGATTGGCAGTAATCGTGCTGATCATATTATAGATGTGAAGTAAGGGAGTAAATTATGGAAAAAATTATTACACTAGGAATAGTTATTTTAGCTATATACACAATTTACACGGTTGTTACACCTAACCATCTTTTCATCGGTTAAAGGAAATTTATTGAAAATTTCAAGAGGGCTAGCGGCCCTCATCTTCATCGTAAGCTTTCACACAACATTAGTAGCAGAATATTTATATAAAGATGATGTAGTACATAATCCTAAATTTACGGAAAAAATTGAAAACTTAGGAGCTGAACTATACGAAAAAACTGGTATATCTTTACGCTTAATTATGATTCGAGACTTGCCAGATGGTATGGGTATAGTAGAATATGAAAAAAAGATAATTCAAGAATTTAATACACCAACAATTTTATTAGTATTTGCAGAGTTAAATTCACAAGTAGATATTTTTGTGAATGATTCATCTTTATATAAACATTTTGATAGAGGACAGGTTTTAAGTCCAGTTGCATCTACGGCCCAAGCTGTTGCAATTGCTTTTCTTTTTGCAGAAAGTATAGAAAATTTTAAAGAATTAGCTAATGATAGTGGTGGTACTATACTGCCACTTTTAGGTGCTAAAGCAAAATCCGGTGAAGTTACTGGTAAATACTCCGCAGCAATGTATAATGGCTATGTTGATATTGCTGGTCAGATTGCCCAAAGTACTTCCGTGCAATTAAAGCATGGTAATGGACAAGGGAGTAAATATATATTAACTGTTATTAAAGTGGTGTTCTATGGAATTATTTTAATGGCACTTGTTATGTATATAAGAAAAAAGATTTACAATAGAAGGAATAAGAGTGGGAATCATTAGTAGTGGAAAACTTTGGCCCTATGCCATAAGTATAGCAATCTTAACATTCTTTTGGGCTATAGTTTTTTCAATAACTTTTATTGTTAAAGAAGCACCAGTACAAAAAAGTAATACCTACATGATGGGATACCATCATGCAGATTTAGGTGCTAATGAAATTATACAAGCAAGAATTGATTTTAATAAAGAATATAAAGTAACATATATTACTGAATCTTTGGCTCAAGAAGGTTCTACTTTAAAATATAAAGTTACTGACCTTGATGGGAATAGCGTTGATAATGCTAATATAGTAGTGGTTATAACTCGTCCTGAACATCATAGTTACAACCAAGAGTTAGTCAGTCCTAGTATAGAAAATGGTGTATATTCATTTTCTAATTTTACTTTAGCAAAACCAGGTCGTTGGGATATAATGGCTAAGGTTCAAGTTGGTGAACTTCAAAGATTTTATAATGTAAAGGCTGATACAAGAGCAAAAGAAGCTTTTGAGTATTAAGTTGTGAAAAACACTATAGTTTTACCTTCCGCTCGTGCTATTAGGCATGAGCAACTCTCTTTAGATACAGATACTCTTTTTTTACCCAATTATATAACAATGAGTGAATTTATTTCAAAATTGTGTATAGTTGAAAGTTTTAAAACACTTGATGAAGATAGTAGAGTGTTGCTCTTACTTGAAGCATCTGATTTTAAAGCTTTTTCGAATTTAAAAATCGAGAGAAACTTTTTTACGTTTACAAAAAATTCTTCTTATATATTTAAATTTTTTGAAGAGTTGAGTGCTGAACTATATGATATATCAAACCTCGATACTTCGGATATATATACTGAGTTTGAAGAGCATATACGTATATTGCAAGAATTATATAATAGGTATGAGGCCCTTTGTAAAGAGCGTAAGCTTTTAGATAAAATATTTCTTCCTAAGCTTTACTCCTTTAATCAATCCTATGCAAAAAATCATACAAATATTGAGATTTATGTAGATGGACATTTAACCAACTTTGAGTTAGAACTTTTGTTACAAGTAAGTGAGTTTAGCAGTATTACAATTGTCTTTAATACAACTAGATTTAATAAAAAAATGCAAAATAAATTTCTTGAATTAGGATTTAATTTAGAAGCAGACTGTGAATATGCTATCTCTCTAAATGAAAAAAAAATACTTAAAAAAAATACTAGGAATACAAATCAAAATATTTCATGTGAATCTTTTTCTGAATCAATTTTACAAGTGGGATTTGTACAGCAAAAAATATATGAGTATATTCTAAAAGGTTATAAGGCTGAGAATATAGCTGTAATATTACCAGATGAAAATATGGCATCCATGTTAAAAAGCTTTGATGAAAAAGCAAATTTTAATTTTGCAATGGGGGAGAGTTATCGTACAACAGATATCTACAAAAAACTTCATGCAACTATGCAAGTGTTAGAGCAAAAATCTAAAGAGAATTATGCACGGCTAGATAGAGTAGGGGATGCACTTTATATAAAACTTTTATCTGTCTTTCATAAAAGTGCACAAGAAGTTGATGTTATAGCTTTACTTGAAGAATATAAAAAAGAATTTACAAATAAAACTCAGATAAAAATTTTTGAAGAAGAGTTATATAATTTTAAAAAGATTTTGTCTTATATGCAAGGGATGAAGATCAAGTCTTTGATTACTTTATTTCTCCAAAGATTAGGATCAAGATCACTTGATGATGTGCGAGGTGGTAAAGTAACAGTTATGGGTGTTTTAGAAACTCGTTCAGTACATTTTGAAGCAGTAGTTATTGTTGACTTTTCCGACTCTAATGTTCCAAAAAAAAGTGACAAAGATATGTTTTTAAATACACAAATCCGTGAACTGGCTAATCTTCCAACTATGAACGACAGAGAAAACTTGCAAAAGCATTATTATGAAATGCTAATGTCTCGCTCAAAAGAAGTCTCTATATCTTATGTAAGTTCATCTCAAAGTAGTGCTTCTGTGTTTTTAAAGCAACTAGGAATTAAAGAAAAAAAAAGATACCAAGAATCTGAGTATGCAAACATTTTGTTCAAAAATTCAAGTGCTACTCCTATAAAGGATGTAAAAATAGTACAAGATTATAGTTTTAAAAATACAAAGATATCGGCAACAAGACTTAAAACATTTTTAAGCTGTAAACGAAAATACTATTATAAATACATTCTACAAATTAGAGGACATGAAATACCAAAAGATATGCCAAAAGAGTATGAAATAGGAAATAGTGTTCACTTGGCTTTGAAAAATTTGTATGTAAATAAAGATAGTTATGACAATAAGCAAGAACTTAAAAGAGATGTAGATAAAGAGTTAGATAATGCTTGTGGAGAAAGTGAGCTTGATAAGTATCTTATAGAAATGCAAAAAAGACGACTAGATAGTTTTTGTGATATGGAGATTACTAGATTTAATGATGAATGGAAAGTACATTCTTGTGAAGAAAGTTTTGAGTGTTCTTTTGCTGGAGCAACGCTTATAGGTCAAATAGATAGAATTGATAAGCGAGAAAATGAAATATATGTGCTTGATTACAAAACAGGTTCCTATACACTTAATAATAAAAATAACTTTATGGATTCGGTTGATTTTCAATTAGAGTTTTATTATCTTTTAGCAAGTGGACTTGGGAATGTAGTTGGATGCGCTTTTTATGATTTAAAAAATTCAAAGATAATAGAAGAGACTTTTTTATCTGAAAAATTAGCAGTACTGGAATCTAATATTAAAGACTTGCTTAGCATTGAATCGGTTGATTTTGAACTATGTGATAATACAGACAACTGTACATTTTGTGATTATAAAATCATGTGTGATAGAGCTTAAATGTTTAAAAGTAATCTTTGCTTTGAAGCAAGTGCGGGAAGCGGTAAAACATTTATGCTTGTCGTACGTTATCTCTCACTGCTTTTTCAAGGGGCATCAGCATCTAAAATTCTTGCACTCACTTTCACTAATAAAGCAGCTTCCGAGATGCAAGAAAGAGTGTATCAGACATTGGTGGATTTGGACAAGCGTGGTGAACTTGATGAAATCATAAAAGTCACAGAGTTCTCAAAAAGTTATATCTTAGAAAATCGTCAAAGAATTTTAGATGAATTCTTAAATTCAAGCACTAAGATCATGACAATCGATAAATTCTTCACCCAAATCCTTCGTAAGTTTTCTTTATATGCCTCTCTCATGCCTGATTTTTCAACTTTTGCATCACAACATGAACTTAAATTATTATCGCGCTTTTTAAAAGAGGTGAGTGTGGCTGGAAAAAAAGATGCACTCATAACTCTTTCATTGGAATCAAATAAACGACTCGAGAGTATTTTCAGTCTTTTAGATGAGTTTTACGTAAAAAAACAAGAACTTTCACATTTGAAGTTCACTAAAGTGAATTACAAAAGTTTTCAAGACGAAGCTATGAGACTCTTATCTAATCTCCAAGAGATTATTGCAAGATGTGATAAAGCTTCTTCAACTGCACAAAAGGGTGTCGAAGCTGAGAGTTTTGAAGATTTACAAAATAAAGCATGGTTAAGTCGGGATAGTTTTGATTATAGCACTTTTAAAAAATGTTACACGCCAGAGATGGATGTTTTATTGGTTCAAATAAAAGAAGCGATTAAAAATCAAAACAGAGCAAAAGAGCAAAACTTTTTTTATGCACTTTTTGAGTTGGTTGACATTTATGCAAAATCTAAAAAAGCTTTATATGTGGATGATAGTGAACTTAGCTTTTCTGATGTGACTTCTCTTGTGTATCAGATACTTCATGAGATAGAAGATAGTGAGTTTTTATATTTTAGGCTTGATTCGCAGATAGAGCATATGCTATTGGATGAGTTTCAAGATACAAGTATATTGCAGTATAAAATACTGAAGCCTTTGATAGAGGAAATCACCTCTGGAAACGGTGTGTTTGAAAACGGAAGTTTCTTCTTTGTAGGGGATGTGAAGCAGTCTATTTATAGATTCCGTGGAGGTGTTTCAGCGCTTTTTGGTGAAGTGAGAGAGGAGCAAAACACTGAGGTGGAACAATTGTTGACAAACTACCGTTCACAAAGAGAAGTTATTGAGTTTGTAAATGAAACATTTAAAACGAAGATAAAAAATTATGCTCCTCAAAAAACCCGCGCTGAAGCAAATGCGGGTTATGTTGAGATAATTCAAAATGAAGCGTTTATAGAAGAGGTCCTAGCGCAGGTGAAGCGTCTTATGCAACTAGGAGCAGATATTAATCAAATAGCCATTCTTTGTGCAACAAACGGAGACGGTGAAGTGATAAAACAAACTTTAGTGGATGAGGGGATTGAAGTTGTCACAGAGACAACAACAAAGCTTATAAATCAAAAGTCGGTGAAGGCTATGCTGGAGTATTTAAAGTATCTGTATTTCAATGAAGATATATATAAACATAACTTTTTTGCTTTGATAAATAAAGATGTAGAGATGATAAAGCGAGTGGATCTTAACAAGGTAAAACTTTTTGATGTGGTAAAAAAAGCGATTGAGACCTATGACTTGTTTTCAAATGATTTTCATCTTATCCGTTTTTTGAATGTTCTTAGCGCATACCAAGATATTGAAGCATTGTTATTTGAGTATGAAAGAATTGATGCAGAGGCTGCGGCAGCTGATTTAAGCGGNGTTCGTGTTTTAACCGTACATAAGTCTAAAGGTTTAGAGTATGAGCATGTTATCGTNATGGATAGACTCAAACGTGCTCCNGCATCAAGAGACGCAATCGTGTACGAATATGACAATATAAAACTTCATAATATTTATCTTCGTACAAAGGGACGAGATAGTGTAGATGAAGAGTATGCAAGAGCATTAGAAAAAGATAAAGAGCTTTCGCTTGAAGATAATCTTAATTCTTTGTATGTGGCTTTCACCCGTGCAAGGGAGAATTTATTTATCATAATGAAGGAAAAAGATTCCAGCTTTAAACACCTCAATCTAATGCCTAGTAAAGCAGGAACTTTAGAAGTTGTAAAGAAAGTTGCAGACTCTGCTCCATCTAAAGATGTAAAAACTTTAAGTTATAAAGCTATGTACTATGGAACACAAAGCGATATATTAAAACTCGAAGAAAATACAAAAGAAGATTTAAAAGCAATCAACTTTGGTTTAGCAATGCATTATATGTTAGAGATGTTAGAAAATTTCTCACTCGATGCAATAGAAAATGCTTCACATATGATGGTAAATAAATATGGTTTTATTTTAGATAGTGGTGAAGTAAAAGATATTATACAAAGAGTAAAGCTTCTAGTAAGTTCAAAAGAATTTTTAGCGCTAGTAAGTGGTGAAGTATACAAAGAACAAGCCATCCGTTATAAAAAGAATTTACGCTATATTGATTTGTTAGTAAAATCAGATAATGGTGAAGTTTGGAATGTGATAGACTATAAAAGTTCTATGGCTTTCTCCGAACATCATTTAAAGCAAGTTCGTTACTATAACAGAGCCGTGAATGAGATAACAGGGGAAAAGGTACAAGGTTATATCTGTTACCTTTTAGAGGACTCAATAAAATTAGTAAAGGTATAAGACACTAACTTAACATTTATGTAACATTTTTTTTTTACACTTCCTCTAAATTTTAAGGAGTGTTAAATTATGAATAAAAGCACCATAGTGTTAGCTTTATCAGCAATAAGTCTTTATAATGTATCCCATTTTCAAGACCAGTAAAACAACTTTTCTTATTCCGCCTCTCTACGATACAAATGGTAACAGTTTTACTCCTTTTGAGTCTGAATT
>JGI10211J34971_10001231_pt1 | contig 21376 bp, 26 predicted proteins | sample Etolagsediment_FD_34971 | JGI IMG/M metagenome (IMG submission 34971)
AATTTTATTTCTTCTTTTTATATATATATAATGGGTGCAAATCAATCTCAACAAGATCATCAAGATCAGCCCACAAATAATAACATGCCAGATAAAATTGTGGTAAGTGTTGATTCTGTTCAAGAAGATATTTTGGATAAATGTAAAGCTCTTGTTAGGGTTTATAGGAGAGATTTTCTAAATGAAAATTTTTGTAAAAAACTATCATTTGTTATGGAGGATCGTTTAAGTGAATTAGACATGGATGTTCTGAAAGAAGTTAATACCAAATTGGAAAAAACAAATGTACCAAAAAAAATAAGAGTTTTTATGAGTTATGATGTTCACAAAAATGATAAATTTGTTGTCGAAAGTTTAAGTGAGGAATTAACAGATTATCTCAAAGAAGGGGAAGAAGTAGATTTTACAAAAAAATATGTAAAAGAACTCTCACAAGGAGAAAAAATATCATTCATTAGTAACAAAATAAAAGAAGAACTTTTACACAGTAAAATCAATAATAATCAAACAGGAGGATCAAATAACAACAATAACAACACATCAGGATTTTGGTCTAATAATAATAATGACAACAACAACAAGAACAACAAGAACAACATAGGAAATAACAAGAACAATTCCATAGGAAACAACAAGAACAACTCCATAGGAAACAAGAAAAACAAGAATTTACCGAAAGGAACGGAAAATAACCAGAAAAAAAATAAAAAGTACAATCAAGAAGAAATTGAAGGATTGAAGAAGAAATTAAGTAATATTGTTAGTGGAAAAATAGATTCCAATAACGAGTATAAAAATGAAGAAAATGACATTTTAACAAACAATCAAGAAGAAAATAATACTGAAATGAACAATAAGAACAACAAGAACAACAAGAACAACAAGAACAACAAGAACAACAAGAACAACAAGAACAACTCCAGAGGAAACAAGAATAAGAACAACTCCAGAGGAAACAAGAAAGAGGATAAGTTAAAGGACAGAATTAAGAATTTAGATGAAGATTTATTGGATGAAGATGTTTTAGAAGCTGAGATTAAAAGTTTAGAAAACGAAAATAAGAACAAAAGCAATTCTACACCAGAGAGCAAAGCAGTTTTGTGTAGGAAGATTTCTGAGCATTATATGGTGAGATTTAATGTGATTGCTGCAATCTTGAGTGCAATGCCTTATAAAGATAAAGATGGTAATATCAGGGGATTTTGTTATGATAGATTTCAAAATTTGAAAGAGGGTAAGTTGTGTATTCCTTCTGGAGGATTGGATGAAGTTAATAAATTGACAAGAGCGGAATTATTAAAAAGTATTAAAAATTATGTGAATGTCACAAATGAAAAAGATTGTAATGATAAAGGCGGTTATTATAAAATTTTAACAGATATGGAGAAGGAATCACTTCTCAATAGTGAATATTTGTATAACAAAATGTACAGAGAAAATTATGAAATGTTGAAAAATTCCTATATGAATAGTTTGAATTTGCTTTTAGATATTTTAAATGAATTGGAAACAAATACTCAACTAAATAATAGTGTTATCACCCTTTTATCAAAGAAAACAAAAGATATTTTGAGTTCATTATACAATAACTGTCAAACATACTATATAAATTCCTATATCTGTTTATTGAAAGCAGACTTAGACATGAAAAAGAACGATCAAATCAATAAAACTTTAGTTGATCTTTTAGAAGGAACAGATCAAGAAAATGGAAGCAATGAAAACAATGAAAACAATGAAAACAATGAAAACAATGAAAGCAATAAAAGCAATGAAAGTAATGAAAGCAATGAAAGCAATGAAAGCAATGAAAGCAATGAAAGCAATGAAAGCAATGAAAACAATGAAAACAATGAAAAAAATAAAAGCGATGAGAGGAATGAGAATGAGAATGAAGAGAACAAGGATGAAGAGAACGAGGATGAAGAGAATGAGGATGAAGGGAATGAAGAGAATGAGAATGAAGAATAATTAAGTTGCCGTTGTGAGGTTATTACCGGGTGCATTAACTTCTGTCGGGGAATATGTTTGGTTAAGATCGCTATCAATATTCATAACGTAGTCGATTAAATCTGCTGTATTAGTAACGGTTGTTATGGTTTGTCTGGTGAGTCCACGAATATCATCAATAAGGGTACCTAGTCCACCATCGGTGCCAACACCACCTCTTTGTTTCATCTTTTTTTTTGTCTTTTTTATTTTATTGGGCATATTCTATAATATAAAATAAAAAAAAAATTTGAATTTAAAAAATTAGTGTTTTATTTTTAAATAGATAAAACAATATGTCTGATCGAATTTGTAACATTTGTGGAGATTGTTTAGACGATTTAGAAAATGAAGATGAAATCGAAAAATTAGATTGTGGTCATGAATATTGCTACGAATGTATTTTAGGATGGTTTCAGCAACTTCTAAAGGATACTACTAAAAAAGGTGGAGAGACTTATTATATTAAAAAAAATCAGTGTCCAACCTGTTCAAAAAAGAGTGGATATCTTCGTCAACGTATTGGTGAAAAGTTTATTATTGATATACATGGACCAAAACCTAAACCACCGTTAAAGAAGAAGATTCCCCTTAAACCTAAAAAATCATCATCAACTCAAACAGTACCAAATTTATGTAATGCTACACTTAAATGGGGAGGAATTTGTACAAATAAAGGTAAAGATGAATATGGTCATTATTGTGGTGTCCACAAGAAATGGGCATTAACACATCCTAAAACAAGCTCAACAAGCTTAACAAGTACAACTAAATGTTGGGCTAAATTGAAGAAAGGAAAGGCACATTGTAAGAATAAAGCTAAACCAGAGTATGGGTACTATTGTGGAATTCACAAAAATCTCGCAACGACTCACCCCAAAACTTTATCAACAAATTCCGTACCTTTCACCAATTATGGCTTAAACTAAAGAGAGAGAGTGCCTCTCTCTTTAAAAATTGATTTTTTTTTTATGAGAGATGTTTATTTGTGCTATTGAATTATGAGTTTTTTTGAGGAAGTTAGTAAACTGAGTTCTAATTCTCAAGGAGATAAGGAAGAAAGGAATAAGAAGAAGTATCAAAAGGCAGAAGATATTGCTTTTGATAAGATTTCTAAGACGATGAAGGATAAGATTCGTTCTGAAGCCAGTCGTGGATTTAAGACCGCTTCCATTCACACTTGGAGGTTTGTAAAAAACAAGGACGATCCTAAGTCCGTTGGCGTTTCCAAATTCAATGGAGTTTGGATTAAGGATCTTTGTGACAAGGGAAATCTCAAGTCACGTCTATCTGATTTTATTAATGAGGGAAATGAAGATAAAGAAAACATGTTCCGTATTAAAATCAGTAAAAGTGGTGACCGATATGATCTTGTTGTATCATGGCGCGGGTCAGATAGAGTCCGATCTACCGAAGGTCGACCCCGCTAACCCCCTTATCTATCTTCGCACTTTGTGCGAAACTGGTCAAATCGGTGAATAAATTATAACTGCAGGGGGTAACCCTTATCTGTCTTCGCACTTTGTGCGAAACTGGTCAAATCGGTGAATAAATTATAATGTTACCAGTTTAACCCGTTCGACATGTAGTGTCGAAACGGAGCGTAGAGTCGGGCTTCTCCCGTCTCTCTTTAGGCAAAGGTTTGTGTCCATTCGCGGGCTTTGGCTAGATATAGTGTTTTGTCTCTTTTGTATAGATCTGCATATTCTGGTACCAATGGGTCATCAGGATTTGGATCAGTAAGTAGAGACGAGATTGAAATACATAACTTGCTCAAAGTCAAAGCTGGTGACCAATTTTCTTTCAAAATATCCAAACAAATATAACCAGAATCGTTAATATTCATATGATAAATTTTTGTTTTGAATTTTACTTGTGGTGGTTTAAATGGATAATCAGGCGGGATCGCAGCAGATAGTTCAAAAACCCCACCCTCATATGCTGAATCTTTCGGTCCAGTAATAATAAATTTCCACTTAAATATATCATCATTTACAGGTCCTCCAGAACAATTTGAAGGAGGATCTTTAACAAAATCTTTGTATTCTTTTTGTAAACGTCTTTTAGCTGCCATACTCATAGTTTATTATAATAATAATGAGTCAAATTTTAAATCATTTTTTTTTCATTATTGAAAAAAATTGATTTTTTTTTAATAGAATATTTATTATTTCCCACATATTAGCATGACCAAAAAAGGTTCATATGAAGACTTTCTTTATGAAAGGAAACGACGAATTGTATTGGAATTGATTTTTTTAGATTTGAACACTTCTTCAGAAGAGAAGAAAAAAAAGAAAGAATTCCTTAGTTCTTTTTTAGAAAATAGACGTAAGAATTTCTTGAAATTAACCGAACAAAATGTTATTGAAAGAAGGCATAATCACCATTTCGAGAACACAAACAACAGATTATTGACTTCTGTTCGATAACCATTTTTTATAACCACGTAACAACTTTCGACTCCACATAATATTACCAAAACAATAAAAACATGTAACAGCCAATAAAAACAACGTTACACTTTGAGGAATATGCTCAGAATCATATAATTCCATAAATGCATAAATATTGAAAGTGATAATCATAAAAACACGTACAAAAATATAAAAGAACGTAAAGAACCTATTAATATAATCAAAATATGAATATTTCTTTATCTTTCCCAACGTCCATAAATTCAAAATTGGTGTCGTAACTTCTGGTAAGAAAATAGAAACCATAAACAGATTAGCCAATGGAAAGTTCTTGAAAACCATCATATAAATCATCCCAAGCGTATGATGAACCAAATACATATACGAATTGTACAAATAAACATAATACAAATCCCATAAAAAGTAACTCAAAGCCAAATCAACCAACATTATTTGATTATGTTCAAAAGGTTTAACCAAATCATAATCTCCAGAATGATACAAATAATAAAGCGGAAACGTAGACATAATAACTGAATGAACAGTTGAAACAACATAAAATGATAACATTCTAGAATCCTTTTTACTGGACCAATCTTTCAAAAAAGTCCTTTCAGACCCATGTGACATATATCTAGACACTCTATAAACAAATGTCCAGAAAAGCAAATTAAATATAATAATCATAATCGTATTACAAAACACTCAAGTCTTTATATCGTATTTTTTTCATTATTACATTATTACATTACTACATAATATAAATGTCAATAGAAGAATACTTACCCTATAAATCAATGGAAGAAATTCCATACGAAGTTGTAACAGACGAATTAAAAGAAGAATTAGCACATGATCATAAACTTCTAACAACCGAAAACCTTAATGAATTAGAAGAAGGAACAATAGTAAGATATGTCCGAGATACCACAAATACAAAAGCAAAACGAGCAAAATTTGTCAAATTTACTGACGATGACAAAGATATGATGAATTTAACATGGGCCGCCAGAAACATATATGTTGGCTTAGAGAATCACACAGTCTTCTTTAAGTATCGTAAAACGGATAATTTGAGAAGAACGTTGGAAGGTTTTGTTAAGAATAATTTTAAGATTGTCAAATTAGAGGAGAGACATAATCCCGATATTCATTTTGTTTACAATAAGTAAAAAACAAAAAGTGATTTTATTATAATGAACTTGTTTAAAAAGTAGAAAAGATTAATAACTATGAGTGGTCATAAAATTATGGACAAACCTTTTGTCGAAAAGTATCGACCAAAACGTATAATAGACATTGTAGGCAATCAACCCACCGTAGAAAGACTTAAAATGATTGCTGAACAAGGAAATGTGCCTAATCTGATTCTATCAGGACCACCAGGAACTGGAAAAACAACGAGTATTCATTGTTTAGCACATGAATTATTAGGTGAATTTTTTAAAGGAGCAGTTATGGAGTTGAATGCTTCTGATGATCGTGGTATTGATGTTGTACGTAACAAAATCAAAATGTTCGCACAGAAAAAAGTAACATTACCAAAAGGAAGGCATAAAATTGTTATTTTAGATGAAGCCGACCACATGACTAAAGCTGCACAACAAGCTTTGCGTCGCACTATGGAGTTGTATTCTGATACAACAAGATTTGCACTTGCTTGTAATTATTCAAATAAGATTATAGAAGCAATTCAGTCACGTTGTGCAATTTTGAGATATATTCATCTTGATGATATCCAAATTGCAAGAAGAGTTCATGAAGTGGCTCTTATTGAAAATATTAAAATAACTGATAGTGGATTGGAAGCTATTATTTTTACATCTGAAGGAGACATGCGTAATGCAATGAATTCTTTGGAAGCAACCAAAGCAGGTTTTGGTATAGTTAATGATATAAATGTGTTTAGAATTGTTGATCAACCTCCTTTGTTAACTATACAAAGCATTATAGAATCTTGTATTAAAGGTGATATTGACAAGGCTTCTTCAACTATGATGAAGGTGTGTGATGAAGGGTATTCAATTTCAAATATAATTGATATGTTGTTTAAAGTTATTAAAACTCACAAAATATCAGAAGATCTAAAATTAAAATATATGAAAGAGATTGGAACTATACATATTCGTATTGCTAATGGTTTAACAACTAAGTTACAATTGAATGGTTTAATTGCTAGATTGTGTCAAATGGCAAGTTAACTCAAGATATTTTGACGATTCATAATGAATATTTGCTAGATATGCCATCATAACAGTGTAGCAAATATTGTCACTCATTGCGTCGCAATATGGTAATAGTTCATTTAGGTAGTATTTGCTCATTATATATAAATAGAATACAGTGAAATCATAAGTTTCTTTGCTGATAATTGAAACCATATATTATAAATGGAAATAAAAATAAATTATTGGTGACGACCTTTTATTAATTTCTTTCTTGCGAATTTGCTAAGTAGATATTCAGCACCTTTTTGAATCTCTTGTCTCTCTTTATCATTTCGATCAAAAGCATCCGCATAATATGTGTAACCCTCCTGAATAGCTTTTGGAAGTTGATGTTCTATGCTTTCGTAAATGTCATTAATTCTATCAAAATTTTTAACAATCATACCATCCAATACAGTTTTCTTATTATCCAATATCCATTGGCCATTTTTCCAAATAAGCACCAATTTCTGTGTAGTATTTGGCAAAATAATATTCAAATTATATGGATTATCACAATGAACAGCTTTTATGTATCTTAATAGAGATGATCTATTCATTTTTGATATGATATTTAATATAAATTGGTTCGTAATATGTGAAACATCTTCCTTACCAAAATCGTTAATAGTTATGTTAATGTTATTTTGATTCATAATATTCATTGTATTGTTGACATGATTTATAACTTTATTCATAGCTACATTATTATTACTATTATTTTCATAGGATTTGACTAGATAATTAAGCATCTCTTTTTGTTCACTTAATCTTTTGGATAATCCATTAATACCCCCACTAGTTAGATGAGAATTGTTTATCGGATCAAAACAATTATGTTTATCGTAATTGGCTTTATATTTGAAATTTTTATCACATTTTTTACAAGTGTAACCTTTTGTTTTTCTTTTTAATTGATTTAACATTCTTTTATTGGAAACTCTGACACCACGTAATCTACATTTATTTTTTTTGCCTGTTATGTGTCTTTTGAGATTTGACTTTGTAGTGAACTTTTTTAAACATCGTTGACAAACTAATTCATCCGACATAATACTCTAATATTATATCCCTTTTAAATTTTAAACCATTAAAAAAATTGATTTTTTTTTATTAAACTCTTTATCAATCAACAACAAAGCATTATGAGATTAGTACCCATTAAAGAATTTATGAAATCAATTGAAACTAATGGCAAACATATGCAACAATTTATGGATATGGAATTGCCAACACTTTCACGTATTAGTGAAATTTTCTCAACAGAGAGATTTGGAATTATTGATCTTAGATCTTCTCGTGAAGAGAAATTGACGGGGTTTGATCCCAATGAGAAAAATAAGGAAGATCAAAAGATTTTTCAGAATGAGAATATACTTTTTAAGAATGGTTTTGATAGCTTTTTGCTTGATGATTATAGCAATGTAAAGACTGCTGTTTTTCATGATTGTGACAAGAATTTTACTTATTTCCATGCTGATCCACAAGTTTTTCCAAATTTGGAGAATATTGTTATTACAAACCATCCTTGTGAATATTGTGTTCTTCACCGATTTAAGAACACTAGTCGAATTGAAGGGCGTACATCTGAGAAGGAAAATGTAGATATTTATCTTAGCGATTATTTCTACAGATACTACGGATTGGGTAGGAAATGGATTGAGGATAATGAAGAAAATGTTCACAATTACGATGAAGATGATTACTTTAAATGGTACAAACAAAGGAATAGTCTTCTGAATTATTATTCGGGAAGACCTGCTTTTGTAACCGCCACATATAACACTCATTTGCCAGATGTTTAATGTTAACATTCTATGTTAAAAATCTAATACATATTATAAATAACAGAATGAAAACAAAGAATGTCAGGACATTAAAAAACGGAGCCACAGCTGGCTATGTTCTTCAGAAAGACGGAACATGGAAGTGGAGATTCCTTACAGGACCAACAAAAAAGTCTACCAAGACCAAAAAACTCAAGCAATCTGGTGGGTGAGGTATGATTCCTCTCAGTAGTCTGGGAGGAAAAAAGACAAACAAGAGCAATAAACAATCTGGTGGGTGAGGTCAAGCCCCGCCTTTGCCTTCGGTACAATCTGGAGGGTGAGGCGGATTTAAACTCAAATTGGAATAAACTCATTAATTAACAAATGAAAAACGAATTTTTTGACTGTGATGATGGTAAATTGTGTAATTCCTATTTAAAAATAGTTGAGTTTTGTTTACTTGAAAAAAAGAAAAAGATTTGTTTGAACCATATATAAAAAATATGGAATTTAGTATATCATGTTAGAGTTTATCGCCAACGTGGGACAGATTACTGATATTAAATCGACTAAATTGCTTTTGAAATTTGCGAAGGAGAGTGGTTTTAATTTTGCTAAATTTGATGCTATATCTCTTCCTGATGCTTTTGATTCGCTTGCCATTACTGGTGAGTCATCATCTTCACTTGTAATGGCGAGTGATTATAAGGATATTTTCAAATATGCAAATTATTTAGGAATTAGTTTATATGCATCTTGTTATGATTATGATGCTGTTGACATGGCCAGTCGACACACTTATATTTGTGAGATTCCAGTTGAAAAAATTAATGATAGAGAATTTATAAGATATGTATCAGAAAGATTCCAATATGTTATAATAAGAACGGACAATTGCGATTTGGATTTAATCGAAGAGTTGTATTACAGCTTCGGTCCACACCTTATTATGTTTGAACCAGTAAATACCAAAGATAAATTATCAGGTTTAACTCAGATTAAGTTAGGAAATTTATATACAGGATATTCTGATAACAATGACAATCCAATTCAAACAATAGTTGCAGCAACTCAAGGTGTAAGTTATATTGAAAAACCAGTTACATTAGATCGTAATCTATTTGGAAATACACGTACTCGAGATGTTATAGAGCCAACACAATTCAAAACTTTTATAGATAAAGTTAAGTACGCCCGTTCTCTAATTTAAAAAATATCCGAATTAATATATATACAAATGTCGAGAACAACTGTTATTTCGTCGAATGGTAGATTAATTGAAAGTGAATACAAAAGACCAAAGAAAACCGTAACACAAACAATGCAAAATAAGAAAGATATTGAAGCAAAGTTACAAAATTATGTCGAAGTCAGTCAAGATGAGTTGTGTTATGTTCCAATGGGTACTCATCTTAGGTATTTAAGTTGGGACAAAAAAAATAAGAAGGAACTCTTCAGATTTGGAGGGCTTCTTATGGTTGTAAAAGATCAATATGTTGTTTTAAAGGGGAAAGGTGGTAAGACGTTTTCCGCTCAAAGATATGCTTTTGATGGTAATGGTAAACCTGTTCATGCAACCAGATTTTTCAGAAAATTAAGCAAAGAGGATATTGCGACTAAAAAGTTGGAAGAAACCATTCAATATTCAAATGAGGTTTTCACCAAACAAAAATTGGCAATGGAGAAGCAGCAAAAAGAGATCGAAAAGCTCAAAAAACAATTAAAGAAAACTAAAAAATAAAGAGACAAAAAGAGAGTGCCTCACCAGCCTGAAAGGCTGGTAATCGGGGCGAAGCCCGACTCTCTTTTGAACTCTATGCTCCGACTCGCGTCCCTAAGGGGTGCGATCGGGACAAATTGGTTATAAGTTATTTACTGGTTTGTACCCGTTTCGCACGAAGTGCGAAGACGGAGAAGGGGGCCAGCGGGGGTTACTCCCGCAAAATTGAAAATAATTATGTATAAGATATGTTTTATACATAATTGGTATGTCTGAGTTATCATTTTTACATAATTCAACATCTGAAGAAACAATTGGTGTGATTAATGTTGTTTTATTTATTACATCATTTCTTTTGGGAGGTATTATTACTTCTTTTATTGAACCTGATCCAAGTCAGTATCAAGCTTTTTCACCAATTGGGATTGCTTTGATTCTGAATCTATTGATATCGTACAATATTATTTGGTTTTTCATAGTGGTGTTTTATGCTTTGTTCATCCAATAAAGTGAGAGTGTCTCTCTTTTAAACCCTACGCTCGTGCTTCGCACGGTACAAATTGGTTATAATTCATTCATTGGTTTGTATCACGTTCTGAGCACAATTTATAATATCTTTTTTATGATTATTCAAAAACAACAATAACTTGTGGTTCTTGAAAAGTTTTGTCAAGAAAGAGTTTTTCAATTTCTTCAAATTCTCCATTTTCATACATATCTCGCATTTTTTGTTGTTCTCTGAAATGAAATGGAGCCATCAAATCTAAAATATGAGGTTTATTCAAATGTTTTTGATGAATACCTACAATAAGTACATCTTTTTTTTGATCATATTCAATATCATAAAATCCATACATATCCATTGGTAAAACTTTAACATCAAATTTTACACCATCTTTTTCGAGTGGAGTTTCACCAGCTAAGTAATCATCAACAAGTCGGTCCTTTTCATCCGCACGTTCAACATCATTTTTGATTTTCAACATTTCATTGTACTCTTTTTGCCAACCTTCATCCATAAATGGAATGAGGTCTTTAAGTTCAATAAAATATCCGTAATATACATCAGCATCATAAATATTTTTCATGGTGGTCAGATCAATAATAAATATTCCTGATGTAAAAAAAAAATTTAAACATTTATTATAAATTATAATAAATGTTTAGTCCAGATCAAATAGATGATATATACAATTTTATTCAAAAAAGATTTGAAAAAAGTGGTGAATTACCCTTGCGTAAAACTTTAAAAACAGTTTTTTGCCCAGATGTTTCGAAATATAAAGACAAAGTATTAATCAGAATGTCTTATGATTTTTGGAGAGGAGGTAACTGGTCAGATAACAAACTTATTGATAGAAAGTATTGGGAATTGATACAAGATGATCCCAATTATGGACAAACGGAGATATATCTTGGTGAAGTTAATGGTAAACACAGTGAAGTAATCCGTAAATTTAATGATATTTTTGACGAAGATGTTTACGATCCTTATGAAATTTATGACATTGCAAGACACGAAAATATCAGCGAAATGTATGGAGATCCTCCAGAGGAAGATGATGATTTCTTAAGAAATTTCCAAGATATTCTTGATTTTTCTGAATATGACGACAAAATTCTATATGTTTTCAAGTGTGGATATAAGGATTGGAGTGTTTTACTCGATAAAAGTTATGGCGAAAATATTCCTTCTGAAACATGGACGAAAACTATAATAGTCGAGGGGAGTGTAAACTATACTCTTGAAACGATGCTTGTCAATGAATACGAAAATCCAATTGATATTGCATGGTATCTATCCGACAATAATGATCCAGAAGGGAAAGAGTTTTTTGGAAAAAAATTTAATTACAAAGAGTTCATTTGCGGGGGTAACCCCCGCTAGCCCCCTTCCGCCTACGCGGTACAAATTGGTTATATTAATGTATAACCAATTTCATTTATAATATAACAACCAACTTATAAAACCAATTTGACCCGGTTGACACGAAGTGTCAAGCCGGAGATGGGGGTTTAAAAGGGGGAAGTGCCCCCTTAGGTGAACCAATTCTCCCCGAGGAGAACAATGTCACCCAACATGTCAATCTCATACTCCTTCTTCAACTTCTCGTTGAAGTTGTGAAGAGTCTTGAGCATAGTTGTCCATGGAGTTGGAGTACAGGTCATCTGAGCAACCTCGTCGAACTTCAACTCACAGAATGCCTGAAGCACCTTGAGAACACTTACCTGTGTACCCTTTGGACCACACGAGTAGTAAGCACCATTCTCAAACTGGTGAGTCATTGGTACCAAACCTTGCTGATGAGAACAGTTGGCAACAAACATGTTTGGAATCTTGTCGAAACCGAAACGCCTATTGTATCTGTTGATATCACCCAAAGTCTTCTGTGTGAAGACACGCTCACGGGATGCCATACCACCACTTCGTACCCACTCATCAACCCTCATGTCAGTGACAACAAGGATGTCTGGGACTGGGATACTATTCTTACCAGCAAAGGCAATCAAGTTATTGAGAGCCTTCATGTAATTGGTTGAGTAACCGATAACACATGGTGTCTGCTTGACCTGAACAGCGAAACGCGCCAACCACTCCGTTGGAGTGGAGCAATGTCCCATGTTCATGATCTGAGCATCAGTACTGAAAGCAATCCAGATACCATCCAATGGATGCCCCTCTGGACGCATAGTGAAGATCATTGCCATAATCAACGCGAGGTTGATAGCCTTGTAACTCCACATAGATCCCGAAAGATCAACCATAGGAATCATATCCATGGTTCCAGTTACCTCCTGACTCTTCTCAACAACGGCCTTGAATGCAATCTCCTGCTCTGGAGTCATTGCTGGCATTGTTGTGTTAGTCCTTGTGTAACCATAACCACCATAGGCATAGCCATAGCCTCCTCCAGTTAAGTAAGAGACGTACTGATCCATGTACTGGTCAAGAACAGATAAGGCACTCACGGTACCCTGTGCTGTGTTAACCTTGACCTTTGGATCGCCCCTCACGAGGGAGCGACGCCACTCCTCCAAAGACTTAGTGAGGTGACGATCAAGTGCACGTGGAACCTTCTTCTTGGTAAACCCACTGTGCTTCGAACGAGTCAAAGCAGGAAGTGTGTTCAAGAAGTTGATACCAGCACTTGTACCATCAATCTTGCCAAGACCCTTACTCATGATCTGCTCAGGAGTGTTACGGTTCTTAACAACAAAATTTCGGAAATGCATACAAGCGAGGTTGTACGACTTCTGATTCCTTGCAAGCTTGCGTCCGAACTTGTACTCATAGAACAAATTGACCATCTTTGCATAGAAAGCGGTCTTCTTAGCACCCTTGTTAATTGGCATCCACTTGAAGAAGAGACCACGCAACTTCCTCAACTCGTTGAACGCCTTAGAATCTCTGATTCCATCGAAATCAGTTCCAAAACTCTCAGTCATAAAAGCAAGGTAGAACCTCGCAGTGGCCTCTGTCAAATTCTTTTCTGCAGAATTAGCGAATGTACGATAATCCTTACAAGAACCAAGCAAGCCAATCAAAACCAAGAACTGTGCAGTTCTCTCTGGATTGTGACGAAGATAGTACTCCATCGCATTCAAGAAAGTAGTCTTCTTACCATCTCCCAAACGTGCTGCACGCTTGAAAAGGGTAACCAACTCAAACACAGAACGCATGTCTGGCTCAACGCACTTAGCCTCCAACTCGGCCAACCTTGGATAAGTAGCACCATTGGTGCCCTGAAAGTTGAAGTAGTCCAAGAGGACCGCCTTCAACTGCTCCTCGGCTGGAAGGAAGTAAGTTCCAATTGTGTCGAAAAGAGGAGCCTTGCTTGGCTGCTCTGGATCCTTAGAAAGGACCTCATCAACACCTGTGTGTGCACGCACCGCATTTCCAAATGCGGCTACACTATCAACCTTTACGGCTCCACCACTCTCTGGTGTAGCACGTGTTCCAAATAAACTGTTAAAATTAAAAGAAAGCATAGTAAATGTATATAAAATTATTTCTTTAAATAATTTTATATTCAATTTTGCGGGGGCATGCTGCCCCCGCTACCCCCCTGCCTCGCCTACGCGGACAGATTTTGCTGTAGTTTTTACAAAGTATTGGCGTTGGAGGTTATAAATGGAGAGTTACTTCTCTATCAGTTCTGTTGTATTGTTCGAATTTGACTCTAGCGAGATTGAGTAATTTCTTAGACGCTATCATGAAATCTTGGCCTTCATATTTATTCTCCCAGTAAACAACCCGCTTGATTCCAGCTTGAATGATTATTTTAGAGCATTCATTACAGGGGAACATTGTGACATAAATTGTTGATCCCCTCAAAAGATTGGGTAAATTACAATTCATGATTGTATTGAGTTCTGCGTGACAAACATATGCATATTTTTTATCTAAGAACGCGCCTTCGCGTCCCCACGGAAGGTCATCATCATTAATACCGTTTGGAAATCCGTTGTATCCAATACTTATAATTTTATTGTCTTCGCTTACAACACAAGCTCCAACTTGTGTAGAGGGATCTTTGGAACGTTCTTTGCTTAATTGTGCAATTCCCATAAAATATTGATCCCAGTTGATGTAGTCTTGACGTTTACAATTTGTATTGTGACTCATATACCTTTAATATGAGGAAATCTTTAGGTTAAAAATGATTTTATTTTTTTCAAACAATACAATACATACATACATACAATAAATAATAGGAAATGAATAAAGATGAACCATCAAGAAAAAAAATACGTTGTGAAAAGTCAAATATTGTTAGAAAACATGTTGAATTCTTTGCTGAAGTTAATGGTGAATTAACAGATTTTAGTATGCGAGCTGGTCATGCCACTCAACATATTGAAAAAGGTGTTGGACTTAAAATCCGAGCAATTAAAAATATGCTTAGTGAAAGAAATTTACCACAAACAGCAGATGCTATTTGTACCCTTGAAAATCCCGCTAGAACAGGAATTTGGAATACTGACGGAACTTTCAATGAAGACATATTCAATGAAATTACCAGTAAAGCCATAAATGGAGTAGGAAAATATACGGGGTGGAAAAAAAGGGTTGTCACAAAACAAATTATTCGAGATTTTCTTAAAAATAAATACAAGAAAGCTGTTGATAAAATTGGTAATGCTTGTAATATATTTTTTGTTATTCCCGTTAATTGGAAACAAGTAACAAAAGGCTCAATTGATGAACTTTTTGAACATTATTCAGATTGTAATTACAATGGAGAAAAAACATTAAGTGTAGAAAGATTAAGAGAATTCTATACAAATCCTTCAGGATTAATGAATAAAAAGTTAAACAAAAATGGAATTTTTATTGACAGAATTATATTGAAATAATGGGTGTATTATAAAAAATGAATAATATTTTTTAAGGTTTTTATATATCAATAAAATATTATGACCCAAGGTAAAGATGATGTATTTTGTGGAGAATGTTGCAAAGATATTACCGATAAATATGATGAGGAATCGCCGAAAAATGTTATTTGGTTCTGTTCTCATTCCTGTTCAACAGAATATAAACGAATATTGAATATTAAAATGTTTGGAACAGATGATGAGAAAGAGATAAAAAAAATAATGCGTGGCAATGATTGTTCAATTTTGTAGTAGATCAAAATTATTGGTCTAATGACCCCATAATAATTCTTTCATCGATTCTACAATAAGAACATATAAAAAAATAATTATAATATAATAAGGTATGACCAAATTAACTATTGGAATAACAGGTGGTTCAGCATCTGGAAAATCAACTTATGCCCAAAATCTTAAAAAATTTATAAATGAAATAAACAAAGATCTCAGTATTATAATCATCTCCATGGATAATTTCTACAAAGGTTTAAGTTCCTTCACGGAAGAAGAACATCAACTTTTCAAAAATAATAACTTAAATTTAGATGCTCCATCTATTATCAATTTTGAAGCTCTTAGTAAACTTATAAAAGATCTCCAAACTGATCAAGTTCCAACTGAGATGCCAATATATGAAAGGATGGCTTATGATGTAACAAGTCATCAAACCATTAATGAGAAACAGGATGTTATTATTATTGAAGGGATATTTATTTTCAATAATAAGGAGATAAGAGATCTGGCGGATATTAAAATCTTTATAGATGCTCCGAATCATAAAAGAATTGAGAGACGTCTCCGAAGATATACAGAATCAAAACTTGATGAACAAACAGAATATTATAATAAGTTTGTTGTTCCCGCTTATGATCTTTATATAAAACCACAAAAAGATAATTGTGATTTCATTATTAATGGAGAAGAAGAATTTCATAAAACTTTAACGAGTGAATTGCTCCAAATGATTTTTAATATTATCTAGACTTAAAATTTATAAACTATGTTCGTATTTTATATATTCTTTTATGAATAGCTTTTATAAAATTCATTCGCATCATAGAACATATTCTTAGATATTTTTGTTGATAATATAATCGATTCATAGTTATCAACATTAAATAACATCTTTCTATTTCCCAATTCGACACATAATCTTCGCACTCTTTTGGTGAATATAAAGTATCTCTATTGAGAAGATCATTATATATTGATTCACATTCTTTTATGATCTCTTTTTCCAAATTTTTTGGCAATTGTTTACACATTATTAATACAATATTCTTTTTTTTTTATATTTAATTTTTCGATACGAAAAGAAAAAGTGATTTTTAAAAAGTTTAAAAACCAAAATCTAATACATCTATTATGAATATCGACAGTGTATACGATAAGATATTTCATTTTCTTGACTTTGAAGATGACAAAATTAATATCATTAAATTGATTGATTGTCTTGAATCTAAAGGTATTTACAAGAATGATCCACGTCTATCCAAAATAAAGAAGAAATTGGATCAAGATAAGCAAAAGATCTTTTACACAAAAGAGGAGTTTAAGGGGTTGATTGATGATAATATCATGTTTATTTCAAAGATTATGAGGAATGATTTTATTATTCCTGATTTCAAGAAGTTTACAAACTCTATCAAAACTCTTTATGAAGAGTGTAAAACAAATACAAAAGGAGAAAAAGCCACATATATTCCCCAACTTGAAAAACAAGATGAGAATTGGTTTGGAGTTTCCCTTTGTACAGTTGACGGACAACAATTTAACATTGGTGATACAAGAGTAGATTTTTGTATCCAATCTTGTTGTAAACCAATCAATTATTGTATGGGCTTAGAGGAACGTGGTGTGGATTTCGTACATGACTATGTAGGAAGAGAACCAAGTGGTGAAGAGTTCAACGCATTGAAGCTCAATAAAGATCACAAACCTCACAACCCACTTATTAACTCTGGAGCTATTATGATGTGTTCTATGATTGGTAAAGACAAGGATTCTTCGGAAAGATTTGATGACACAATCAATACATGGAAGAGGCTTTGTGGTGGTCAAAAAGTAGGTTTCAATAATTCAGTATGTCTTTCAGAGAAAAGTCATGCTGACAGAAATCGTGCTTTGGCCTATTTTATGAATGAAAATGGAGGATTTCCAAAAGGTACTAACTTATTGGATGTGCTTGATTTTTATTTTGAGTGCTGTTCAATGACTATTACATCAAGTAAACTCTCTGTTGTTGCTGCAACTTTGGCTAATGGTGGGATTAATCCTTTGACATGTGAGCGTATCTTTTCTGATACGACTGTGAGGAATTGTCTTTCATTGATGAATAGTTGTGGAATGTATGATTATAGTGGTGAATTTGCTTTCAATATTGGTCTTCCTGCAAAATCTGGAGTAGCTGGCGGAATTTTCCTCGTTATTCCAAATGTTATGGGAATTTGTACATTTTCACCGAAATTGGACAAATATGGTAACAGTGCAAGAGGTGTTGATTTCTTCAAAAAACTGGTAAGTAAATTTTCTTTCCACAATTTTGACAGTCTCATGCACTCCTCCAAGAAAGAAGACCCACGCATATCTTACGATCACAAGATCCGTACAAGAGACATTATTGAAATTTGTTCTATTGGCGATCTTTCCGCTCTTAAATACGTTCAACTAAATGATGTTGATCTCGATAAAGGAGATTATGATGGAAGAACACCTCTCCATCTTGCTTGTTCTAATGGACATCTTGATATTGTCAAGTACCTTATCGAACATTGTAACATTAAAAACAAAGAACCAAAAGATAGATGGGGAAATACACCAATTGATGATGCCAAAAGGGAAGGCAATCAAGACATCATAAAGTTTCTTGAAAGTTTATGAAAATAAATTTATAACAACTTCTCATTAATATTTATACCTATTTTTTATGTCTGGTGTAACAGAATTAGAATCCATAAATACAGAAAACAAAACTTTCATAAATTTTCTATCTTTAACTGTTCCCAACAATTTACCATTATAATACATAACTAAGCCATCCAAAAAATTAAATTGTAAGGTATCTTCATAATTTAATTGTTCGACACTACCAAGCAAAGTCTCAAACTTTTCAATCTCTTCGGCACAATATCCTTCTCCAACTCTTGTTTCAATTGCTTCTCTGAAAGCTTCCATCATTCTGTCACGAGTTACTTTCCTATAAAATCTAAAAACTAACAAATTAGTATCATCCGAATCAAAACTCTTCTCAGTAATCAAAGAATCACCAGCGTAATATTCAGATTTATTGGAATAAAATCCAAGACCATAGAAAACAAACTTGAATTTAGTTCGTGTTCCTATAGAAACTAAACTATAATCAGTATTATTAACCTTGATAGTTTCTTGAAAAGTCATTCCCGATTTTGCGTGATTTATCATTATTATTATACAATAATATATTTTTTAAGTAGTCAAATTATACTTAAGGTTTTATTGCATATTATATTGATAAAAATATAACATGGAGAATTCGTCTATTAGATACTGTAAGAATTTTAGCACATATGATGACTTTGAAAACTACAAAAAAGTTTTAACTCTTGTTGATGAGGGCAATGTAATGGAGGAAGGTCCGAAAGTGGAAACTCCCGATCATTGTAAATTACAATTCAAAGAACATCAGAAAAGAATTATTTATGAAATGATGCAAAAGGAAGATGAGAAGCAGAGGGTATCTAAGAAGTTAAACTTATTCGTGATTAGTGATAAAGTTGGTTCAGGAAAATCAATGAATGTTTTGGGATTAATTTCTCACAAACCTCGTGTTGATGATTGGGTAGGTAACATAATCAAATATAAACCTGACAATGCTTATGATTTTATTGGATATGAAATAAATAAAGAGGAGTCAGTATTCTTGAGAACTAATTTGATTGTTGTTCCGCATTCAATATACTATCAATGGATTGAGTATATTGGCTTTTTCCCGAATCTTACATATTGTGGAATTGAAAAGAAGTTACATATTGATAATCTCAATATTGATGATCTTAAAGAAGGTAAATATGATATTATTCTGATTAAATCAACAAAATATAATGGATTTATGGATAAAATTTACGAGAGTTGTGCTCTTCACACAGAAACTGTTTATAAGGATTGTCACAGTAGTAGTAAGGTTACTGAATTGGATAATAATATTTATGATACTAGGTGTAAGATGAAAAATATTGCAAATGGTATTGGGAGGCGCGATCCGACTATAGATTATAAATCAGATGTTGCGAATCTTATTGAAGCCTTGGTTGGTATACAAGAATTTGATATGGATAATGTGAAGGATTTATGGAAGGAAACTATTATTGATAGGGTTGTAAGTGTTAGGGGTCCAATTTTTGACCGCGTATTTTTTGATGAAGCGAATTCTATTAATCTTCCAAATTGTAGAACAGCTTATGCTAAATATAATTGGTTTATTACTTCATCATTGTATGATTTGTTTTTTCCAAAGGGTAGTAAACAATATCGTTATCACATCAGTGGTTTGCCAGATAATGTAAAAGGTATTTATAATCATGGTTTTATTAGGAATACATTTTCTATTAATCAGGTGATGAATAATTATAGGTTTCTTCAGGATATTTATTTGAAGAATAATGACCAATTTATTAAGAACTCATTTAGTTTGGATGCACCTATTAAGAATTATATTATGTGTTTTACACCAATTCATATTAAATTGTTGGATAAGGTCGCTCTTCCAAATATTATTGATGCACTTAATGCGAATGATATGACAACTGCAATGAGTTTGGTGAATGGAAATATTAAGTCTGATAAAGATATTTCTAGATTAGTTTTATCCACTTTATCAGATAATGTTCGCGAATTAGATGAAAAAATCAAATTGAAGAAATTAGATTTGATTGATATTGAAGGAAAGATTAAAGAAGAGAAAGATATTCTCAAGGTTGAGAAAGAGGCATTTGATGAGTTTATGTTGGGTAAGACTTTAGAGGAGGAGTTGGATGAGATTATAGAGGTTGTTGGGTTACCGCCAGAGAGTGTTGATTTTGATTCTTTGAATGAGAAGTATAAAGAGTTGAAGAGTAATTATTCGGTTCAAAAGAAGATTTTGGAGACACAGAATAGTAAGAAGTATACAATTAAGACTGCGATTAAGAAGAATACTGAGAGATTGTTGGCAGCAAAGAATAAACATGATTCTTTGAAGGAGAGAATTGATAATGTTGCTAATGAGAATTGTCCAATTTGTTTGGAAAAAGCTGAGAAGCCAACATTGGTGCCATGTTGTAAGCAAGTTTATTGTTTTGAGTGTTTGATGTATTGTTTGAATGCAAGTAACAATCAATGTGCCTTGTGTAGGACTCCTTGTAGTTTCAATGAATGTATTGTTGTTGATAACAATTATGAAAAAGCTGAAGGTAAGGGCAAAGATAAAGAGAAGGAGGATAAATTGTTAACTAAGATTGAGAAGATCTTGGATTTGGTGAAGGATTGTAAGGGTAAGACTAATAAGAGGTTTTTGATTTTTTCTAGTTATGAGAACTCATTTTCAGAAATTGAAAGTGCTTTGACTAAAAATGAAATTAATTATAGTTTACTTAAGGGTTCAACTGGAAGAATTAAGAATATTATAAATGATTACACAGAAGGTAAGGTCAATATTCTCTTGTTGAATGCCAAGTTTTTTGGTTCTGGATTAAACTTACAAATGACTAGTGATATTGTCATGTATCACAGAATGGACAACGAGTTGGAGAAACAGATCATTGGTCGTGGACAGAGATTGGGACGTGTTGGTGCTTTGCGTGTTCATTATTTGTGTCACGAAAATGAGATACGAACGTAGTCCGACCCCCTTCGCTATATAAGAGCGTAGAGTTTAAAAGA
>JGI10211J34971_10001232_pt1 | contig 21365 bp, 16 predicted proteins | sample Etolagsediment_FD_34971 | JGI IMG/M metagenome (IMG submission 34971)
TTTTTTGGGCATAAAAAAGGATCTTTCACCGATGCAAAAGAAGATAAAAAGGGCTTTTTTGAAATGGCCAACGGGGGCACACTATTCCTGGATGAAATTGCCGATATGCCCTTTTCGTTGCAGGCCAAACTGCTTCGTGCTATGGAGGAAAGGAAAATAAAACCCATTGGGGGATCTAAGGAAATCAATGTGGATATCCGTATTATTTCGGCCACAAATAAAAATATTGATAAGCTCATTGAGGAAGAAAATTTCCGCATGGATCTTTACCATCGCATCAACACCTTTATTATTGATATTCCACCCTTGCGCGAACGCCCCGAAGATGTGGAGCCCTTGCTGCAACATTTTGTATCCGATTTGTGCAAGAAAAAGAATAAGCAAGCCCCTAAAATAGATTTAGCACTTATTGCCCAGCTTAAGCACTACAAGTTTCCGGGAAATGTGCGTGAACTGCGCAATATGGTTGAACGCGCCCTGATTCTTTATGATGGCTTTCAGCTTACTGTTGATGATTTTTCGATGAAATTTGATGGGGTACATGATAAAAAATCCGATGCTAAAACTGCCCTGATCGAAACGTTCAATTTAGATGAGCATGAAAAACATCTGATCGAATCCGCACTGCGTGAAACTGCCGGCAACCAAATTAAGGCTGCTGATTTGTTAGGGCTCTCCCGCGACGCCTTAAAGCACCGCATCAAAAAACATGGGATTTCTATACAAAAGGTAGTAGAATGAAAGTCTTGAGCAAACGATCGGATTTTAAGACCTTAGGGAATTGGTTTTTATTTGTGGTTAGCTGTTCGGATATTCGAAGTTTCCATTTTATCTTTTAGAAACGCCAGGCTACAATCCTGCTTTTTTTATTGCCCTGCCCCATGGGTATGGTTTTCACATCTGAAGCTTTTACCTTTTCCAAAAGTCGGTAAAAGCTTTTCAGATTCGACTCCTTTGAAACTAAGGTTGTAAACCATCCACAAGCATCAGCAAACTCACAGCTTTCGAGGATCATATCGCGAATGAATTTCTTTTCACCGCCGGGGCACCACAATTCATTGTTTTTACCTCCGAAATTACGATTTACCATGGTCACTTTTTTATGCTTCAGGTGACTGACTTTTCGCTGTGTTGCTTTCAGTGCTTCTGCCTCCGACGCATGAAAAGGTGGGTTACACATTGTGAGGTCAAACTTTTCGCCTGTTTTAATAATGCCCCCGAAGATTTGCTTTTCATCCGACTGCAATCTCAATTCAATTTCCCCTTTCAAGGCAGGGTTTTCCTCCTCAATTTTTTTTGCTGATGCCAACGCAGCAGCATCCGATTCAGAGCCTACAAACTGCCAGCCATACTCTCTGTTCCCGATAATGGGATAAATACAACTTGCTCCTGTTCCCACATCAAGGCATCTGATTTGTTTCCCTTCCGGGGATGATGAATCACCCTCTTCGGCTAAGAGATCTGCCAGATGATGAATGTAATCCGCCCTGCCGGGAATGGGTGGACATAAAAACCCCTTGGGAAAATCCCAATATCCGATTTTATAGAAATATTTCAACAGGGCTGTATTCAGTGCCTTCACTGCAATAGGGTTAAAAAAGTCAATGGATTCATCTCCATACCCGTTTTCATGTACAAATTCACTTAGGTCAGGATGGCTTTTCGTCAAAGCCTGCAAATCATATCTTACATTATGCTTGTTGCGGGGATGTAATCCCGGCTTTTTGTGGAGGAGTGTATTTTCTTTTCGGCCATCATCAATGTTGATTTCGTTTATCGCTCAATTTTTTCAGGCTTGAAAGATAGCTAAATTTTAAAATTGAATTAATTGTGATGGGTTAGAGACGCGATGCAAGGCATTTTTATACACCCGCAGGGGATTGTAGTTTTAGTTTAGGGCTACAGCCAAATTCAGCTGGGTTCATCTAATCCATGACAAATATTCAAGTGCTATTCAACCACCGAATATTCACACCCTAAAAATACAAATCCCGTTCGCCTTGCTTTATTCGCTCTATACGTTTGTCCAGTTCATCGAGGCGATCGAAGCCGGTGAGATCCTTTTTGTTCTTTTCGATCACACGCCAGCCCTTTTCGATGATTTCAGGTTTGGCGTAATCTTCGAGATATTCGGCCAGGGTAAGTATGGCGTTGGGTGTACAAAACCGTTTTATAAAACCGGGAACTGAGAATTCCATAAAGTGTTCGCCGGTGCGGCCTTTGCGATAGCATGCTGTGCAAAATGAAGGGAGAAACTCATTTTCGAGTAGTTCTTCAATTACATCGCCCAGGGAACGGGGATCGTTAATCTTAAACTGCTCTTTATTCAGGTTCTGATCTTCGTTGAGTGAATCAGAATAACTGCCAATTTCGAGCTTGGTGCCACCGTCGATTTGCGATACTCCGTAATGTATGACTTCAGTACGCACACCATGGCTTTCTCTTGCGGTAAGTATCATGCCGGTGTAGGGCACAGCCAGACGAAGGATGGCAATAATCCGCACAAATTCCTCATCGCTCACTTCATACTGTGGGTCGATGTTGAGTTCGGAGGCATCGGTGATGCGTGGAAAGGAAATGGTATGCGGTCCAACATTGTAAACAGCCTCAAAATGGTTGGTATGACGCACCAGTCCCATCACTTCAAAGCGCCAGTCGTAGAGGCCGAACAAGGCACCAATACCCACATCGTCCACGCCGGCTTCCTGTGCACGATCAAGTGCAGTTAAACGATAGTTATAATCCTTTTTGGGGCCACCCAAATGAAATAATTTATACGCTTCGGGATGGTAGGTTTCCTGGAATACCTGATATGTTCCGATGCCGGCATTTTTAACTGTACGAAAACCCTCAATGTCTAGCGGTGCTGCATTGATATTTACGCGCCGGATTTCACCGTTGCCCTTTTTCACACCGTAAACCAACTTAACGGTATGTGCAATGTATTCGGGGTTGTACATTGGATGCTCGCCATAAACCAGTATAAGACGCTTTTGCCCGTTGTCCTCCAGTGCCTCGGTTTCGCGTACAATTTCCTCATCGCTTAATTTGCGCCTGACAGCAAATTTATTGGAAACCTTAAACCCGCAGTACTTGCAATTATTGATACAATGATTACCAATATACAGCGGAGCAAACAAAACAATGCGATTACCATACACTGTTTTTTTGAGTTCGCGGGCACCATTTTTAATTTCTTCGATTAGTTCCGGATCATTTGCATTTATAAGTGTGGCCGTTTCTTCAAGATTAAGTCGCTGTTTGGAAAGCGACTTGGCGATAATTTCCCGTACTCTTTCCTTCGTGGCACTTGCATTTTGAAGGAATCCATTGATTTCATCAGGATCGATGAAGGGCTTCATGGCTTCGTCAGGAATGGCGTATTTTTCCGGTTTGAATATCATTTTGGTAATCGTTTACTTAAATAAAAATGCAAATAACAGCAATTATTTACTTCACAAAGTTTACAATATTGAACGCTTACATATCTAAGAATAAATAATATTAAATAAGGTAATAATTCTTGGCTCCCCAGGCTTATCTCTCAGGGTTTTAAAGCATCAAACCGGAAGTTCAATCCGCAGGCCATCGTATGCAGGATGAACATTTTCGGGCAAGCGGGCATCAAGATCTTGGTGTTTGCCGATGAAGTGGCTCATGTGTGTAAGATAAGCAACCTCCGGATTGATTTTTTCGATAATCGCTAGTGCTTCGTCAACCGAAAGGTGTGATGGATGCTTTGAATTGCGCAAGGCATTTAATACCAGAATTTTTGATCCTTTCGCCTTTTCAAGTTCAGCATCATCAATGTAGTTGGCATCGGTGATGTAGGTGAAATCGCCAAAGCGATAAGCCATAATGGACAGCTTATCATGGTGAACCACGATAGGAACGAATTGAAATCCATCGATATTGAAAGGTTTAGAATCGATAACATTAAGATTGATTTGGGGGGCACCAAAGTAACGCTGAGGACTAAAAATGTATGGAAATTCAGTTTTAATCCCATNGAGGGTTCGCTCCATTCCATAAATATCGATGCGCTTNTTGAGCACATAGTTGAAAGCCCTCACATCGTCTAAGCCGGCAATATGATCNCGGTGTTCGTGGGTGAATAATATGGCAGACAGGTTCATCACTTTTTCGCGAAGCATNTGCATTCTGAAATCAGGACCACAGTCGATCACAAAAACCTTTTCATCAACTTCAATCATCACCGAAGCCCGTGTGCGGTTATCGCGTAGGTCAGTCGAAGTGCATACTTCACAATCGCAGGTAATGACGGGCACACCTATTGAGGTGCCGGTTCCCAGAAAGGTTATTGTTATCTTCTTTTTGTCCATTTTATTCAAAATTTTCCTAAACCAATCCATCCCAACAGCCATGAAATTTTTCGTGGTTGTCAGGGCACAGCTTAGTAGATTAATTCTTCAATCTCCGACTTTATCGCATAAAGCTGACTTTGAAGTTTTTCCTTATCGCTTACCTGAATTATTTTACTCATCTCTTTGTGCACAAACACTTTTCCGGATTTATTGCAATAGTCAAGGTCTGTTTCGAACAACAATATTTCCACCGCATTATTAAGTTCAGGGTGCCCAAATTTTCCATGATAATTATTGAGCATCATACCTTTTGATGATTGGCCATCAATTTCGGCACTGATGGCATAAATGCCATCGGGTGGAATTAGCTTGCTGTCTTCTTCAATTTTAACCAAAAATGTTTTAAACCCCAATACAGAATAAAGCCGGCTGCCCATACAAAAGATAGAATGTATAAAGTAAATATGATCGAGGTAGGCGTTGGCGTGCATTATTTTGCCATCTTTTAGGGATTTGCGGATTTTAGTAGAACCTACTGTTTCTTTCTCCAGTTCCTGTTTAGGGATTTCCACCACATCAAAGCTGAGTTCCTTTCCCAGCTCAATTAACTTGTTGTAATTTCCCTCCTTGTTGTGGCCAAAGTAATGGTTGTAGCCCACAACGATGATTTTAGCACCTAACTTCCCCACAAGCAAATTTCTTACAAAATCTTCAGCACTGGTTTTTGAAAATTCAAGTGTAAAATTGATGATCACCAGGTTATCGAGCCCGGTTTTTTCGAGAAGTTCAATTTTTTCGCTTTGCGAATTAATCATCTCCAAATCCTTACCCCTGGTTTCGGGATAGAGCACTTTTCGCACATGTGGATAAAAAGTGATGAGTACGGATTCGCCGCCGATAGCCCGGGCCAACTCATTTAGCCTGTCGATCAATACCTGATGGCCAATGTGTACCCCATCAAAAGACCCGGTGGTAACTACGCAATTGCCAATGGGGGTTAGATTTTCGAGGTTCCTGAATACTTTCACGCTATTTTATTTCTTTTTTTTAAACAGGAAGTATAACCGTGAAAATGGTTCCTTTATCCGGCTCACTTTCAACCCGGATATTTCCCTTATTTAATTCAACTATTTTTTTTACGATGGATAATCCCAATCCGCTTCCTGTGATATTTTTTGTTTTGGGATTTTTTATTCTGGAAAAGTCCTTGAAAAGTTTGGCCTTGTCTTCATTATTTATACCTATGCCTGAATCTTCAACCCTGATCTTTGTTTTTCCGTTACCCTCGGCAATCTCAATATTTACAGTTCCTTTTTGCTTATTGTACTTAATAGCATTTGAAATAAGATTGTTCAAAATGATTTCCATCTCTTCGGGATCAAGGAATTTGATCACTTTTTCAGGTGCGTTCAAAGCCACCTCCACTTCTTTTTGGATGGCAAAAGGCATCATGGTATCGATTGCATTGCGTGCAATGGTTACCAAATCAGTATTTTCCGAGCGCTGGCTTTGTTTGCCCGATTCTATTTTAGTAAGATCCAAAAGGTCAAAAATCAGGTTGCGCATTCCTGAAAGCCGTTTCAGCGACCGGTCGATGAGTTCGTTGTAATCGTTAAGGTTGTCGCCCAGTTGTCGGTCTTTAATAATATTGAGATAGCCTTCGACGGCATTGAGCGGAGCTTTAAGTTCGTGAGACAAAACCGATAAAAACTGGAACCGGATTTGCTTGCCCTCCTGCTTCATTTCGCGTGCCATTCGCTTGAGGTAAATCTGCTTTACAATGGTTTCGAGTGATGATTTGAGCTCCTGAGGAGTGAACGGTTTGGGGATAAAATCAACAGCTCCGTCGTGGGTTGCCTTTACGGCTAATTCCAGCGAAGCATACGATGTGATCATCACCACAAACATATCATACTTTTTATTGCGGATGTACTCCAGAACCTCCACTCCCTGCATGCCCGGGAGTTTGTTGTCGAGAAGCACAATATCCGGCTGTTTGCTGTCAACAAGCGCTACGCCCTCTTCTCCATCGGCAGCCTCGAAAATCTCAAAATCATAGTGCTCATCCATAAAAGGATAATCCACTTTAAAATTGCGCAGGATACGCGTCACCCCTGAGCGAATCCCCGGTTCGTCATCAACTACCAGTATTTTTAATGTTGCCATTCAATTAGTTATTTGGTTCTGCTAATATTGTTTTGGATCTTTATGATAGATGCAATTATGCCCTGGTATTATGTCCACCCTCGGCAATTTACATCATACTGAGGACCGAAGTCTATTCCTTTCCAACAATTATCCATTCCACTCAGATCACAGCCTTGCCTAAATTTTTAGTAATTTTTTAATCTCTTTTTCAAGCTGATCGCCCCGGATGCCTTTATCCAGAATCAAATCGGCTTTAATCCATTCTTTGTTACTTGCTTCGCTCAAGTCGAAAGCCATGCCTGTTTCAGCNGTAACTGCTGTAGCAAGGATTACCGGAACAAGAGGGTATTTCTTTTTAATTTTATAACTCAATACGAACCCACTGTCTTCGTTTTCCATCATAAGGTCAAAAATGGCCAAATCGGGTTTGAGTGATTCAATTATTTTTTCCCCTTCGCGCTGTCCGTCGGCAGTTACTACTTCAAAACCAAACTTTTCAATTTTCAATTTCAGTTGAAACAGGTAATCCATGTCATCATCAACAATCAAAATTGTTTTCTTCATTTTATATTTTAATTTGTAACTTCATTCATTTTCTAATTCTCCAGGCCTCTTGGAAAGCTTACTTTAAATGTAGTTCCGGTTACCCCGGATTTAGGGTCGGCATTTGAATCCACATCTATTTTGCCATGGTGCATTTTTACTATGCCATAAACCAGGGGTAAGCCAAGCCCTGTTCCCTGACCAATTCCCTTGGTGGTGAAAAACGGTGTGAAAATATGTTCCATGTTTTCCTTAGAAATGCCGGTGCCTGTATCGCTGATATTTATAAATATTTGCTCTGCATTATCCTTAAGCGTTATGCTAAGTTTTCCGCCATTGGGCATCGCTTCAACCGCATTCTTTTCAAGGTTGGTTAGCACCTGCATCATCTGGTCTATATCAATATTGGCCATCGGATTCGAAATTTCACTTTGGAAATCAATGGTGATGTTTTCAGGTTTGATAACGGATGTCAGGCTCTGTTTAACAAAATCTATAACATTGGTTGGGTTAAGGTATACCTGATTTTTTCTGGCAAAATTGAGCAAGCCCCCAACAATTTTCTTGCACCTTGCGGCCTGTTCAATAATGAGCTCAAGATCCTCACGGACGGGATCATCTTCGGGGGCTTCATCCTTAAGAATATTGCTGTACATGGTAATTACGCCCAGAGGATTGTTGAGCTCATGTGCTATACCGGCAGATAATTGCCCCATGCTTGCAAGCTTTTCGGATTGCTTCAGAGCCTGCCTGGTTGAGGCCAGTTTTTGATTTGAGATATTCAGATCGCTGATTGATTGATGCAACTTTTCGATGCTGTAGGGAAGACACATTTCATCCTCGGCCAGTCCCTGAACTATGGCAATGGCATGTTCGCGGCAAGTATCGTAACCACAGGAACCACAATTCAAATGATCTTTTTCCTCAAATTTACCGATGGATTTCAATATCTCCCTGATTTGTTCTTCGCTTGGTACCGGCAGTCTGCGATCCCGAACATCATGCTGTTGCAGAAAATCGAGTCTGCTATACTTTTCAATATTTTTTTCCCAATCACTTTTGTCAATGTCCTGCAATCTTTTTCTTACGTAATTACTCACCTTTGTCCGGCGGCTGTATCTGGAGCCTCTTTTCGACATTCCCGGACCAACAATGCATCCGCGACAGCATAATAGTTCGAGGTGGTGTTTTTCTTCTTCTTCGTTTTCAAATTCCCTGACAGCTTCTCTGAAATTTACCCTCCCGGAAGCGACAATTACATTTTCGCTAAGAATATCTTCAGAAATATTTGCTGTTTGCAACAAGCCGCGACTTACCGGAAAAATTGCTCCCTTCCCTGCATGCGGCGGATCAAAGTCAGTAGGTTTGGTATTTTCGGGAGTGATATTGTTGGCTGTAAAAAGATCTCTAAGTTCCTTAAAAGTAATGGATTCATCTACCTCATCCGATTCAGCCTTTTTGGCAACGCAGGGGCCAAGGAATACAACTTTGGTATCGCTGCCATATTTTTCCTTTACAACACGGGTCATTGCAACCATAGGTGAAACTACTTTTGCCAAATCCTTCACCAGATTAGGATGGTAATGCTCAATATAAAAAACAATGGCGGGGCAATCGGATGAGATGCTTCCGAGGTCACCCCGTTCATGATGCATTTTTTTATATTCTCTGGCTACTAAATCTGCACCAAAAGCAACTTCGCAAACCAAATCAAAGCCCAACCTCCTGACCATCCCTACAAAGGTTTTGTAATCATCCATTTCAGTAAATTCGGCCGGAAAGCTGGGTGCGATAATTGCAGCTACCTTGTGCCCTGCCATCAGCAATGCTTTTACATCATCCCCTGTTTGCAAGAAAACCTTTGCTCCCTGACTGCACACGATAGTACAATTACCACAGCCAATACAGCGCTCGTTGATCACTTCGGCCTGGCCATTTTCAATACGAATGGCTTTTACAGGACATTCTCTAACACAGGTGTAGCATACCCTGCAGCGATCCTTCACTGTAAAAACCAACTGTTTACGTTTTGAGTGACTCATGGGTTTTGGTTAATTGTTATTGGATATCCGTTAATCGTTATTGGTTATTTGATATTTAGTTATTCCTTAATAGCTGACCTGCGCGAAGCAAGGATTTTGTGGGATTATTGGCAATAGTTTATAACAGGTGAACCTNTGGGCAGTTTCTATTAAAGTAATACATCCCTTTTTCTGTAACTTGTTTTGAGCTTTTCTCTGAAGGATTCTTTCTCTTTTCCNNCATATTTGTCAAACAGCTCTTTTACCGCCGGATTTTTATATGAAACTTTTATCGATTCTTTTTCATCAATATCATACAATGATTTNATTCTNGCTTTTACGGCCTCTTTATTCTTTGTNATGGGTTGTCCTCCTCCGCTGATGCAGCTTCCCGGACATACCATTACCTCAATAAATTGTAAATCATTCCTACCTGCCTTAATTTGTTTAATAAGTTCCTTAACATTTTCAAGTCCGTTTATGGCAGCAATGCCAATCTTCGTCTTTCCAATTTTATTATGAATTTCTTTCACATTTTTGTTGCTTCGTAAAGCAGTAATTTTGAAATTTAATAGATTTTTACCTGTCATGGTGTGATAGAGCGTACGATAAACGGCCTCCGCCACCCCGCCACTTGCTCCGATAATTTTACCTGCTGAGCTGCGAATGGCAAAAGGACTATCAGCTAATTCTGGTTCGGCCTGCTGAATATCCAATCCGTATTGCCGAATTAGTCGTGCAAGCTCGCGTGTTGTGAGCACCGAATCCACATCCTGAATGCCCTTGAATGTGTTTTCCTCTCGCTGTGCTTCAAACTTTTTTGCAGTGCAGGGCATGAGCGATACGGAATGAATCTGCTCAGCCTTTACTTTTTGCTGTCGTGAAAAATGATGCTTGATAAGGCTGCCCATAATTTGCTGCGGTGATTTGCAAACAGAAATATGATGCAGCATGTCGGGATGGTATTCCTCCATAAATTTGACAAATGCCGGACAATCGCTCGAAAACATGGGAAGGTTTTCGTTTTGCTCAATCCGGCTTACCAATTCTTCAACAATTTGCATCACCATAATATCGGCGGCAAACGCTGTTTTAAATATCTTTTTAAAACCAATTTTCCGAAGTGTAGCTACCAAAAGGCCATCCATTTCTTTCCCGGATTTTACATTGAATTCTTCGGCCAGCGATACAGAGACTGTTGGTGAAATCTGGACGACCGTATATTTTTCCGGGTTTTGCAAGGCTTCCTGCACCTGGCCTATATTATCTTTCTCGTGTAATGCTCCCGTTGGGCAAACCATGATGCACTGCCCACAGGTGATGCAATTGGAAATGTTGAGCAAATTATTGAATGTCGGGCCAACAATAGTCTTCATTCCTTTACCGATAAAATCAAAAGTGCTTACGCCAATTCTTTCCTTACACATCCGCACACACCTCCCGCACAGAATGCACTTGTCGGGATCGCGAACAAGGCTGGAGCTTGAAGGGTCTTTTTTCAAATTCTTTTTAACCAAGGGCAATCGACGCTCCCTAATGCTCAATTCCTCGGCCAGGGTTTGTAATTCGCAATTTTTATTTCGGATACAGTAAAGGCAATCATCCGGATGGCTGGAAAGCAATAATTCGACTATCGTTCTTCTTGCCCTGATCACCCGTGGGGAATGGGTGTGGATTTTCATCCATTCATCCACAGGATGCGAGCAGGCAGGTATCAGATCATTGTGGCCATCCACTTCAACCACACAAATCCTGCAAGCTCCCGTTGGTGAGAATGTTTCCATGTTGCAAAGCGTAGGCACTGAAATGCCATTCTTCCTGAGTGTTTCAAGAATGGTGTCACCTTTCCTGGCTTTGATGGTTTTATTATTTACTTCGATATTGAATATCATTTGAAGACTGGTGGTTATTGGTTATTAGTTAATCGATATTTTCTGTGTGTTGCGAAGTCCCGCTTTTGCCGGATTATTTGTTAATCAGTATTCGGCCAACCGGCAGATTATCAATGTGTAATTTTGTTGTGATATTAAAACCCTTATTTTTCACCCTATGACTTCTACTTTTAAAAAACATCTATGGCTGAAAATTTACACACATCATAGCAAGCTCCACACTTTGTACATTTATTTTGATTGATGAAATGTGTTTCTCTGGCCGATCCCGTAATCGCATCTTCCGGACATTTTTTTAAACACAACATGCACCCGGTGCAGCGTTCGGCACTAATCATATAGCTGCGCAAATCTTTGCATACATTGGCTCTGCATTTCCTCTCGTATATGTGTTCCTCAAATTCATCCCTGAACCATTTGAGAGCTGAAAGAACCGGATTTGGGGCAGTTTTACCCAAGCCACAGAGCGAGGTTTCGCTAATTACCTCAGCGAGGCTTTCGAGCTGCAAAACCCCTTTAAAGCGCATAAGCGTCTCATGGCTGTTATCCTCATCAGGCCGTCGTGTAATCGCATCCAATATTTTATACATCCTGTTGGTACCTTCGCGGCAGGGGATGCATTTCCCGCAAGACTCTCTATGAAGAAAGTCGATGAAATACTTAACAATATCCACGATGCACTTCCGGTCGTCCATTACCACTAATCCACCGGAGCCCATAATCAGGTTTTCGGCTTTGAAGCTGTTGTAATCTATTTTAATATCACTGCTTTGCTGAGGGATCAAACTGCCTGATGGCCCCCCAATCTGAACTGCCTTAAGCATTTTATCATCTTTCAGCCCGCCGCCAATTTCAAAAATAATCTCGTCGAGGCCAATACCAAAAGGTACTTCAATGATGCCTGTATTCAGTGTATCTCCGGTCAGAGCGAAGAGTTTTGTGCCTGCACTTTCGGCTGTTCCGATAGCCTTAAACCACTTTGGTCCATTCATAATGATGAGAGGAACATTGGCAAGGGTCTCCACATTGTTAACGATGGTAGGCTTGCCAAACAATCCCTTTTCGGTGGGATATGGGGGCTTTGATCGTGGCATGCCCCTACGGCCTTCCAGGCTTTTCAACAGCGCTGTTTCTTCGCCACATACAAATGCTCCCGGGCCTTCACGCAGAAAAATCTGCAGGCTGAAACCACTCTTAAAAATATTTCTTCCCAAGAACCCATTATCTTTTGCCTGCTCCAGCGCATTTTTCAATCTATTCACTGCAACGGAGTAATCTGACCGGATGTAGATATATGCTTTTGAAGCCCCAATTGCATATGCTGCGATGGCCATACCTTCAATCAGCCGGTGCGGATTTCCTTCTACAAGGGCACGGTCCATATAGGCCCCCGGATCGCTTTCGTCGGCATTGCACACCAGATACTTTTGCTCCCCACCAATCGATCTTACCACATTCCATTTTTTTGCGGTTGGAAAGCCTCCGCCTCCTCTTCCCTTGAGGCCACTTTGTTCGATCATTTTACAGACCATTTCAGGGGGATAATTTAAAACGGTTTTGATAAAGGCCATGTAGCCTTCCCGTGCCATGTATTCATCAATACTGCTTGGTGCAATTTCGCCACAGTCGAACAACAATACTCTTTTTTGCTTTTTAAAAAATGGCAGGTCGTTTAGGATGGGGATATCTTCCCAATACTCATGATTATCATTCCTAACCTGGCCTAAGATATGATTGCCGGAAATATGATTGTGAAAGCATTCGTCAAGAATAGATTCAACATCTGCAGCTGCAACCTTTTTAAAACTCACCCGTGCTTTGCCGGGCGTTTGAAAATCGAGGAGAGGCTCTGCGCTGCATAGGCCGATGCATCCCACTTCTATAATGTCGGCTTCATAATGGTGTTTTTCCAGATAGGCCACAACGGCTAAAAGTGTCTTACCAGCTCCTGCAGCAATACCACAAGTTCCGGTGCCAACAAAAATTACAGGCTTTTTCAAAGTTCTCCTTAACAAGAGGTTCATCTTTTTTTGAACTTTCTCGTCGTATTCGCGGGTGAAATTCGAAATTACATTTTCGATTAAATATTTTGAATCGGGCTCTGTTACCATTACATCTCCTCGCTTTCTTTTATCGAAGCAATTAGCTCTTCTACCCTATCCGGGGTAAAACCGGTATAAAATTTTTCGTTTACTTTAACCACCGGAGCCATACCGCAGGCACCCATGCACGGTTTGGTAGCAATGCCAAACATCCTGTTTTTTGTCAAATGTCCTGACGAAATATTAAGTTCTTTTTCAAATTCCCTCAGCAAGATTCCAGCACCCTCCATGTGGCAGGCAGTGCCATTGCAGAGATGAATCTGGTATTTTGCCTTGTCTGTAAATCTAAATTGGTCGTAAAAGGTAGATACCGCATACACCTTGCTGGTAGGAATATTAAGATAAGCACCCACCTTGATTACAGCATCCTCCGAAATGTAACCTTCGGCTTTTTGTATTTCCTGCAAAATCGGTAGCAAATACTCCCGATCGTGATTTGGAAAGTTTTGAAGCACCTCCTCTATCTTATTCATTCAATTAATAATTAAATAGTTACGCTTAGCAATGACAAAATTAGTACTTTTTTGTTATTTTATTCACATTGTTATTTTTTTAACATTAAACTTGTATTAAATTATTTTTTCTGATCTTTGCTTTTTTAAGAAAATTGAGCCTTCATCAGGATGTTACAAAAGAAAGAACTGGTAATTTGCCTTGGAAGTTCTTGTTTTGCAAGAGGAAACAAGCAAATGGTTAATATTGTAAAAAAGTTTTTGGAAGATCATCAACTTACACACAAGGTTAACTTTAAAGGAAAACATTGTTTTGGGAATTGTGAAAATGGCCCCGGTTTCAAGATTAACGACTTACGTTATGACCATGTAGGTGAAGATGACCTCCTGAAAATCCTCGAAAAAGAATTGTTGAAATAATTATGGCACTGATCGAAATCATACCTGAGAAATGTACCGATTGTTTGCATTGTGCAATGGTTTGTCCTGTACATGCCATAATTGTAAAGGTAGGTCAAGATTACCCTGCGATTGATCCTGAACGTTGCATTGGATGCGGCACATGTGTTACAGCCTGTTCAAGTGATGGTATTAAATATTATGATTCAAAAGCCAAAGTAAACGAGCTGTTAAAATCAGAACATCGTATTGCGGCTTTAGTCGACCCAAGCATCTCTGCTGAATTTCCGGATATCACCGACTACCGGAAATTTGTAGAAATGATCAGGCATCTTGGTTTTGAGGTGGTTTTGGACGTTTCATTTGGGGTTGATCTGGTGGCAAGAAAATACAAATCACTTTTTGAACAAAGTCGCGGGAAATATTATATTACTGCCAATTGTCCGGCGGTAGTAGAGCAGGTTCGTAAGTTTCATCCTGACCTTACTCAAAATCTGGCGCCTATTGTTTCGCCCATGGATGCAACTGCACGCGTTGCAAAATCTGTGTATGGCGAGCAAACCAGAACAGTATTTATCGGGCCGTGCATTGCAGCCAAACTTTGGTCGGGCGAATTTGAAGAAAATTCCGAGGTAGATGCAGTATTGACTTTTACCGAGTTAAGGCAACTTTTCGACGAAAAAAACATCCACGAAAACCAACTAGAATATTCAGATTTCGACCCGCCATTGGGTAACCTTGGTTCATTATACCCTTTAAGCACCGGAATTTTGGAAGCAGGGGAAATCGAACAAAATTTTCTTGATGGAAAGGTAATAAGCGCCGAAGGAAAGAAACCATCGCTTAATGCTATCGAATCGTTCGAAAAAAACACTGAACAAATACAGAAACATTTTAATGTGTTTTATAACGAAGGTTGCATGATGGGCCCGGGTATGTCGCCTAAGGGTGACAAACATTTAAGGACAGCCCGGGTACTGGATTATACCCGACGCCGATTAAAAAATCTGGATGAAAAAAAATGGCAGCTTGAAATGTATAAATTCAAGGACTTAAATCTGAATTGCCGGTTTAATTCTGACGATCAGCGCCTGGAAGAACCCGCTCTCACGAAAGTTGACGAAATATTAACCTTGCTTGATAAATCAGGAGAACCAACCGGAATATGCGCAAGTTGTGGTTTTGATTCCTGCCGTTCATTTGCTGAAGCAGTAGCCAATGGAATCACACGCACCGACATGTGTTTGGATTTTAATATTAAAAATAAAAACAAATACATCGAAACCCTCCGCGACTCGAAATCAAAATTGGCGGTAGAAATTGAGCATACGAAAAAAGAACTGAAGGAGCATCTGATAGAATTTGAACTTACAAACGACAAGCTGGAAACTTCACGCGCCATCATGAATCAGATTCCATCGGGTGTGGTGATTGTAGATCATAAATTAAAAATCACATCTTCAAACCGGAGTTTTATTGAAATCCTGGGTGACGAAGCCCGCGACATTGATGAAATTATTCCAGGCCTTCGGGGTGCTGATCTGAAAACACTGGTGCCTGTGCAGTTTTACAAAGTATTTCAAAATGTGCTTGTCACCGGCGAAAACATCCTGAGCAGGGACGTTAAAGTTGATGAAGCATTTTTGAACCTAAGCGTATTTTCGATCAAAGATAAAAAGGTAGTTGGAGGTATTGTGCGGGATATGTTTTCGCCTGAAGTGCGAAACGAACAAATCATCCAAAGGGTTACTGAAGTCATCGACCAGAATTTGGGGATGGTGCAACAAATTGGTTTTTTACTGGGCGAAGGGGCATCAAAAACAGAGGCCATGCTCAATTCGATTATTCAATTGCACAGGAAGAAGAAGGGGTAACTGGTTATTGGTTATTGGTTAATCGTTATTTGCTGAGCGTAGCGAAGTCCCGCTCATGCGGGATTAATGGTTATTCGTAATTCATTCTGCGAAATCAGATTGTAAAATAAACGAAACCAGTTCGGAGAATGAAAACCCTCTCCGCCAGCTGGCGGAGAGTTGGAGGGGGCTGGAGAAGTTAATGGTAATTAGTTATTTGGTTAATGGTTATTGCGCTTGTGAGTCTCATGAAAACCATTGGGACTATTATTAATTTAGTGAAATTTAGTGCTTTAGTGTTTTTCCCGCTATGCGGGACAGTTTGTGGCGCAAGATAAATCTCACTACACCAAAGAACATTTAAAATATCATTCAAATTTTGTCGAAGGAATTCCACATAGAAGTTAATTGTCAGCAGCGCAACCATGCCGGGGAACGGATTTGTGGAGATGTATTTCTGCACAAAAAAGTGAAGGAAGAAAACCGGATTATTGCTGTGCTTTCTGATGGTATGGGACACGGCGTAAAAGCCAATATGCTTGCAACACTCACTTCCACAATGGCCCTGAATTTTACTGAAGAACATCAGGACCTTGAAAAGATTGCCGAGATTATAATGAACACTCTTCCGGTATGCAGCGAGCGCAGGATCAGCTACGCCACTTTCACCATTCTCGACATCGAGATCGCCGGAAAAGTCAACATCCTCGAATACGATAACCCGCAGACCATTATCATCAGGAATAATAAAATAATAGATCCAGGATGGCAACGCGTAATTCTGAATTCTGAACAAAACCAGGGTAAGGAATTGATTACCTGTTCATTCACACCCGAAAAGGAAGACCGCATTATATTTTGCTCCGATGGAATTACTCAGTCCGGTTTGGGATCTGATAAATATCCATTTGGATGGGGGCGCGAGGATCTGATAGACTTTCTGATTAGTGAAATAAAAAAACACCCTGACTTATCAGCAGCAGAACTAAGCGCAAGAGTGGTAAAAAAAGCAGTTCAAAACGATAATTTTGAATCGAAAGATGACACCAGTTGTGGGCAGATCTATTTCAGGGAACCACGAAAAATGTTGATCTGCTCAGGCCCTCCATATGAAAAGGATCGTGATAAAATTTATGCTGATAAAGTGAAAAACTTTACCGGACTAAAGGTGCTTTCAGGAGCCACAACCGGAGATATTATTGCACGCGAATGGGGGAAAGAAATCGAAGACACCTTTGATTTTGACGATCCTGATCTTCCGCCGGTTTCATTTATGGATGGTGTTGATTTGATCACCGAAGGTATCCTCACCCTAACCAAAGTTTCGAATATTCTTAAAAACCACAGCAATCAAACGTTGCTGGGCAAAGGCCCGGCCGACCGGATTGTAAAAATGATACTTGAGAGTGATGAGATTGATTTTATCATTGGCACACGCATCAACATAGCCCATCAGGACCCAACCCTGCCCATCGAACTCGAGATCCGAAGAACAGTAATTAAAAGAATTGCCGCCATTCTTGAAGAAAAATTTTTAAAAGAAGTAGTGATTGAATTTATTTAACCTGAAGTCCGGACTGTCACATCTCTAATTTTATGCTGTTAATAGTTGAATGTTTCCCTTAATTTTTCGATATTTACAAAAATTTAATCAACTGATATGAAAGCAACACATTTACAAACTTCCGGATTAAAGCTTATACTTCCACTCTGCTTTTTGCTACTCACATCATTAACCTCAAGTGCACAAGACTGGGTAAAGGTTAAAACCTTTCAACCCGGACAAACACTCCACTGCATTAGGTTTGCAAACTACATGGTGGGCTACACGGTTTCCTCATTGTATAATGGCTCCACTTATAACATCCACAAAACCGAAGATGGAGGCAACACATGGATCGACCAGAGTTCAGGCTATACTTCAACACGTTTCAAGGACATTTTTGTTTTTTCTGAAGATACAGTGATGATGTGTGGCAATTATGGACTGGTAATTCATACCACCGATGGTGGAGTTAACTGGATTGCTGATACTGTTTCACCGGATGGAGACCATCTTTTCGGAATTTCGTTCGTTGGCCAAACAGGTTATGTTTGCGGGAATTCCGGGGCCATTTATAAAACTACCGATATGGGAGATACCTGGACTAAAATTGACCCGCCCTTCATCACAGCTATCGAAGAAATTAATTTCTTAACTGAAGGTTTCGGATTTATCTGTGGCCTCAATTTCATTTATTACACCGAAGATGGAGGTGAAAACTGGATTGAGCCTGAAACATTTCCCGGAGCCACTACCAACTGGTGGTTGCGGCAAATAAGTTTCGCCAACGATAGCGTAGGATTTGTTTGCGGTGACATCGGGCAGATTTACATGACCACCGACAGGGGAAAGAATTGGGAATGGATGGAAAATACTCCCACAAGCGAATCCCTTCAAACCATGATTGCCCTGGACGAAAACAAGCTCTTTGCCTGTGGTTTTGCGGGCACGGTTATGCGCTCGACCGATGGTGCAAAAAACTGGGAACTCATGTCGGCGGCCTCTCAACAAAATTTTTACAGCATGGATTTTACGCCTGAAGGTGTGGGATTTATCAGCACACATATCGGGGAAGTATTAAGATATACAGACCCATACCTTTCCGTTCCCGAAACGAAACCATCACATTCCCTATCCGTGTATCCAAATCCTGCGCGTAACATTCTCACCATTGAAGCCAAATCAATCATAAAAACAATGGGATTTTACAATGTCTCAGGCTGCCTTGTGTATGAATGTTCTTCAAATTCAAATCAGCAGCAAATCAATGTCTCAGGATTTGATACGGGCTTCTATTTCCTGAGGATAGTAACAAAGGAAGGGAATTTTGTAAGGCAGGTTTTGGTTGAATAAAACTGATTCCCGATATAAAAATATGCATTGTGCATGTTTGTTCTTTATCCCCGGAAAAAGTTCATTTATTTACCGCTTGAGTAAAACAGGGTGAAGTATAGATGATTTTGTGCCTATTTGCTGATATTGTTTATTATTCGATCTCCAAATCCAGTTGCCTGCCTTCTTCAAACGCTTTTTTATCCATTCCGGCTCCAATGGCCATTCCAATTACCATTCCGATGGGGATGCCAATTCCGATGAACGCCATATTCCCCATGCTGACACCAAATGCAACTCCTATTGAAACACCAAATGACGCCATCCCAATGGCGAGCCATCTGGCGCGATAGATGTTTTTTGGTACAATCTTAAGCTCTTTTTCAAGCTTTCTCAAAATATTAGATTGCGCTCTTCGAAGAAGCTTTTTAAAATCATGGTTTGAGCCTGTAAATGAGTTAAGCGTTTCTATTTCCTGATTTATTAAGCTGATAATTTCGGGAGGGATTTCCTTTTTTTTAAGCTCATCAATTAGTTTTTCGAAAGTTGCAGCCCGCTTTGCCAACTTTTTATCATCATCAATTTTTGAGTTTCGTTTCAGTATAAGAATTTCCATGGCTCAAATTTTTGTGTTTAAAAAGATTATAAGGCCGAATTACGTTTAGCCTTTTCCCGATTTCCTACAAAAATATTAAAAGATAATTAATATCTCTAATCCCGGTGAAAGACAAAATGCATTGAACATGTAGATTTTTATAGAATTACACAGATTTATCGAATTAATTTCGGCCTTTGGCAGAAAAAATTCGTTCAATTCGATCAATTCGATGACTAAAATATTAAATTAAAAACAGAGGTATTGAGTGAATGACAAATTAAGAGGGAGGTTTCATGGAGAAAAAACATGAAATAAATGGTTTGATTTAATCTTTTTAGTTTTAAAAAATTATTACTTTTGCAATCGCCTAAACGGTACCATGGCCGAGTGGTTAGGCAGCGGTCTGCAAAACCGTGTACAGCGGTTCGACTCCGCTTGGTACCTCTAAGACGGTGTAAACAATGCAAACAAATTTTGCATTGTTTTCACCTTCAATAAGATAGCGGTTCATCCAAATATAGAGTAAAACTCAATAGTTCATTATTTACGGCAAAAACTTAGTCAATTCTTAGTCAAAGATTTTTGTCATAATGATACATTTTAAACCTTTCTTAAAAACAACTTACCGGAATGCCTCCGGTAAATATGCTATATACATTCAATTCAACCATCAAAACAAAGTTTCATCCAGGACGCTGGGTATTACTGTTAATCGAAATGCCTGGAATGATGAAAAGCGTTGTGTAACATCGAAGGATCCGGAGCACCTATCGAAGAATAAAAAAATTAACAGAGCTGTTAATAAGTGTTCTTCGATAGCTTTGAAATTTGATAGAGAAGATTTGCCCGAATCACTTGACGAATTCCTACGGCAATATGATAACAAGCTCTTCGATAACAAATGTTTTTTTGAGTATGCTTCAAAATACATGAGTGATCGTCGTGGCGATCTTGCTCCGGGAACATTAAAGACAATGGGTGATAATGTAAATAAGCTTAAAGCATTCAGGCCAAAACTACAGTTACACGAAATCAATCATAAATTTATTGTCGAGTATGACCGATGGTTGAAAGTAGATAGAGGGAATAACAGAAACACCATTATTAAAAGTTTGAAGGTGCTGCATCAAATTATTAACCATGCTATTAAAGAAGGAGAGCTGGCCGCAAGTCCATTTTTAAATTATACTATCGGAACCATCGAAGGAACCCGTCGTGGATTGGATAAGTCAGAATTAAACAAGCTGGTTAATCTGTACAAAAGTGAAAGCCTAAAGCCAAACAAACAGAATGTGTTGAGGTATTTCTTATTTGCCTGTTATACCGGATTGCGCTATTCTGATGTGAGGACACTACAAAAGCGACACATCATAGAAAAGGAGATTGGAGAGGGTAAAAGGTTTTTTATTGATAAGATATCAGTAAAGACAAAAAAACAGATTTACAATCCCCTTACTGATGAAGCCCTGGAGCTACTCCCCGGAAACATACCTTACCAGGCATCGAAAATTTTTAAAGTGCTTACCGATCAGCCGACAAACCGTTACTTAAAAGAGATATTCAAATCTGCGAAGATTGATCTGCTGGCTTCATTCCATTACAGCAGGCACACCTTCGCCACTATCTGCAGGGAAAAAGGAATTGCATCTGAAACAATACGGCGATACATGGGAGATATTAATAGCAAAACATTAAATGTTTATGCAGGGTTCACTGATGAACACCTGGTGAATGAGATTGATAAATGGAAAGAAAAATAGATGGATAGGCACTAAAAAGTACAACTTTCACCCCGTTCAGGGCGATAAAACAGGGCGAAATGTAAATAAAAATAGGCTAAAGCATTGATTCATAACATTTTAAGCTTTGATTACTTTCCAGAAAGTAATATTTGAGCTTAAAGATAACGACCCGCCCCGAAACTGAAAGGAAATTGCAATTCAATTTTCAAAACAGATATGTGACGGAAACGCCCACAGATAAAGAAAACCAACGTTACCACAGGGGGCTATTTTGTGTTAACGTTGGTTTGTTGCATTATGAACAAAAAAGGAAATAAAATAAACAACTTTGTTTTTGCTCGAAAAGTGCAATTACAACTCCAGGTTGTGAGTAAAACTCCAAAGGGCAACCATCTCTTTAAATTTTTCCACAAAA
>JGI10211J34971_10001234_pt1 | contig 21362 bp, 8 predicted proteins | sample Etolagsediment_FD_34971 | JGI IMG/M metagenome (IMG submission 34971)
CCAAGTTCATAACCAACACCAGCATTATTATTAACTGTAGCAGTTAAATTACTTCCACTACCTTTGATGTCAGCAGAGTAATCTCTTGGTGCGTCTTCTTGTTTGACTACAATATTGTCAACATAGATTGTTGTACCGTTATTATCAATACCAATTCCAAAAGTAGTTGTTGTGGATGCGGCAGTAAAACTACCTGTCATAGTTCTAATCTCACCATTAGTTCCAGGCAAATGCAATAGTGTACTTCCTCCCCATCCAGTTCCATCCTGGATATTAATATCACCTCTACTACCAGATGAATTTACTGTTCCCAATACAGTATATCTTTTTCCAACTTCAGTTGTAAATGTTTTATATGTTGTCGCTCCAGCACCACCAGATCTAGTGACTTGAAGTTGACCATTGACCCAAGTTTGTGATGAAGTATTTGTGACCCAATCACTTATATCTGAACTATCAAAATTTCCATTCGTAATTAAATTAGCACTCGTACTTGTAGAAATACCAGGAACAGCAAGAACTAAATTAGCAGCATAAGAGTCACTTCTCAACTGACTGACATAAGCATCAGTTGTTGTAGGAGCACCGTTGCGTGGTTGTGGTAAGTCTTCTCCTTTCAGAGTGATAATACTATTAGGAGCACAATGGAAGTCAGCACCAGGATTAGAACTATCATTCATAGGCAGATAGAAACCATTGACTCCAAATCCACCACTTCTCTCAATAGATTTTTTGATGATACTTGGTGAATGTGGCATCCACTGACCAGGTCTGAAATCAGTTGCTTGTGTAGAACCAACAGAAATATAACCGTCTCTATCTTTATAGAAACCAAACACATCTGGTGTGAGTGCTTGACCATCTACAAAAAAGACATCTGTAATCTGACCATCTAAATGCTCACTAACTCTAGGAAATTCTCCAAGATAATGTGTAGAAGTGGAGTTAATTCTTAAGTCTGCGTTTTGAGTAATATCACCTTCTGATGTCATCACATCTGATTTTACACCATTCACATAAAAAATACATCTGTGATCTGGATCGTATAATGTGGTGTTTACAACCATCATCACATGTATCCAATTTCCAGAGTCTCTATACTCGGCAGTAGTTTCTATGTCCGTTCCTACTTCACAGCGTAATCTTAAATTATCACCAGAGAACGTAAAGGTATCTTCTGCACCATCAACAGTGCCGACACCTAATATCCCCTGGAAAAAATTTCCCCCCTGAGAATTAAATGAATTTCTTTTTATCCATCCTGCCCAAGTAAATGTTTTTCTATTACCACTACTGGTAGGTGTTCTAGTAAATACTTCGTTTGCCATTATACCTTACCTCAACCTAACGTAGTGGAACCGGATGGGAAGTAATCAGTAATGATTTCTACCCAGTTTGTGCCGTTATAAAACTCAAGGGCACTGTTTGTTGTATTGAATCTGATATATGGATTATTTCCTGCTGGTCTCTGTGCTGTGGTTCCTTGTGGAAGTGCTACAGCACCTGTTGTATTTGATGCGTCTAATGCAGCAATCGGAACATCTGTACCGATACCAACATAGGTTGAGATACCTGATAACCTATTGTATCCCAAGTGTACTTGACTTCTTGCTGTAAGAACACCGACAGAATCAATGTTAGTTACATCTTCATATGTAAGTGTACCACCAATACTGATGTTACCTACAACAGTCATTGCCCCGCCAACTCTGGCATTGGACATATCAGCATAGTTGAGAGTTGCTGTACCGTCAATTGTTGCGTTGGAATTTACCTGTAAAGTATTTGTAGTTGAAACACCAGTAACCGTAGATGCACGACCAACGATAACATCTTGTGCTGTATTGATTGGAGCACTAAAGTTACTTGTTCCGTCTCCCCTGAGTGAAATAGGCATTGTTTATCTCCTTATACGATTGTCCAGGTTGAACCGGAGGGAATAGTAACAGTAACCCCACTATCAATAGTGATTGGTCCACCACTCATTGCATTCTTACCTGTAGTGATTTCATAATCAGCACTGACGGTAATATCATTCTCAAAGAATACATTGTTACCACCATTACCTCTTGCACCACCACTAATGGTAATGTCCATTGTGTTGCCATCAACTCGAAATGTATTACCTGCTCCAACAAAGTTGAGTTGAGTAATACCAGCACCAATGACTGTACCAGCAGATGAAATACCAACTGCTGCTCTGAATTCTGTACTAGCAACACCAGTACCAGTAATGTCTCCAGTAATGGTTAGATTACCATTGATTGTCTGCTCTGAAGCAGCAGACATAATCGCATCAGCAACTCTGAAGTCATCAAAGATTTGAAACTCAATAACATCAGAAGCAGCTGCTGGTGAAAGAAGAGTTACTAAACTGCCATCAAGTGCAGTAAAGTCTCTTCCATTTACCAGGCGAACACCGTTTCTGATAACAGAGATTTGGTTGATTATATATCCACCAGTGACCGTAAATTGAGTCTGTGAAGCAGTAGCAACTACAGAAATAATCTTCGATGCAACATTATTTGTAAGTGTGATCGGGTTACCTAATGCCATCGCAATATGTTTTTAGTTATTTATTCAGCATTTACGCTACCGCCATAGCGATAGAGTTCCGATGTTGCTGCTTCTTCAGTGTCGTATACCTTTCTATCTTCAAATCTATCAGACCAGCGTTGGCTACCACAGTAATAGATTTCTCTACCTTGCTCAATAACACTATGAAGTTTTTTGATGTGAAATGGCATTGTTTTAGTATTTTTAGTTATTTAGAGTTCTGCACTGAAAGCAATAGAATTTCCAGTGCCATTTGATGATTCAAGATAATATGGTCTGAATTGAACTAAACCTGATGCAGTTGTAATTCTAACTGATGCTCCATCAATTCCTTTAGTGCTCCCCACATTTACTACTGATGTGGATGGGAGGGCATTGTTACCATCACTTGCTTGAACAGTTCCTACTAATGTTGGATCAGCAGGATTTGCTCTCATAGTAACTGGAAATTTAATCAGAAAGGTTGCTTGTGTGGAACTGATTGCCCATCCAGTTGCCCATCTTGTATAATTTTCATAAGCTGCAAGTTTATAATAATACCTCTGACACAATGCAAGTTCTTCACCATAAGAACGATGTTCAAATTCAGTGGCATTTTTGCCGACTTCTACCTGCCATCCAGTAATATAAAATGTATTACCAGAAGTATCCGCCCAAGTATTACTCATACCTGAAGTTACAAAAAGATTAGATGTATTCCATATATTTGGGGTTCCTAAAAAGTCTGTTCCGCCGTCAATTATAATCGTGTGTCTTTGTCCTACACCATTAGTAGTAAGCCAAGTTCCATCAGTACAACCAGGAAATGTTAAAGTTTTATATTCCCAAGTATCTGCATTATTAATGGTAAATTCTTTTATATAAGTTCTATTAAAAACAGAATTTCTTATTGTGTAAGCAAATGTGCCAGGTTCTGATGAACGGCACCAAAAAGATGCTGTAATTGTTTTTGCATTAGCACTTCCATATGATAAATGTGCTGCGTTGAACCCTTCAATAGCCTGCTCAAATCCAACATATCCAGCGGCGGAAAGAGCAGCAGCACCATTTACTACAAACCTTAAAGAGTTGGTAAATCCAACAGGAGATTCAGTACTTGATGAAACATCAAATGTAGCACTATTAACTGATGTGGAATATAGGAGCTGTCTGTCCACAACAAAATCACCGTCTGAAATATCTGTTATATTTGTTCCACGTTGATTTATATTCATCGCACCATTAATAATCAAATTCTTACGACCAGAACTGATAAGGTCTCTTGCATCTTGTACTGTCTCTGCTCTTGCAAGTTCGGAACCTTTCAGACCAAACTTGACAGCAAGTTCAGATAGTTTCTCTCTAATATTGAATGAACTTTTGTTGACTCTTACTGTCATTCTTTATTGCTCCGCTACAAGACTGTTAGATGCTGAAATCGCAGTCGTTACTGCTGTTGTAGTATTATTTATTCTACGTAGTCCCTGGAAATCACTACGACCTGATGATGTTCCAACGTGCAGAAGGTTAGTATCTTCATCATAACCAAGTGCAGTCACAGTATCTGTTGAACCATATAAGGTTGCTTGAGAGTTCTCTTGGAAAAGAACCTTCTCATCCTCATACATCTTTTTGATTTGCTCTGCGGAAGGTGCTGATGCTGATACTTTGAATAATGAAATTGCAGTCACGAAATATGAATTATTAGTTAGCCATGCTCCTATTGATAACCCTTCACCACTCTGATCCGTAGATTGAGTATTTTCCACTGATGCTACCTCTATTCCATTATGAAATAATGAAACTATTCCACCTCTTCTCAAAAATATACAATGGTTCCATGCAGACTCAATAAAAACATTTGCTGATGTGGTTGCTACATTAGATGTGGTTCTAACTCTTGCATTCAATGCTCGGTTGCTATCAATATAAAATACAGTTTCATTTGAGTTTACTGTAGATCCTCTTTGAAATATAACAGCACCTGCACTAACACTATCATCCTTTACCCAGCACATATAACAAAAATCTCCAGTTCCAAAATCTAAATCAGAATTATAAGGTTGCAGTAAATAATTACTAGCACTAAATCCACTATATGCCACCAAATCTGCACCAGTCGCAACGGCACTCTTGGTGATTGTTCCGTAAACTGCGAGTCCGTTGTTGTTTACTGAACGATCTTCATCATCAACTGCTCTAATATTGAAGTTTGTTACATTGACAGTTATTGCATTTACATAGAAATATAGAGCATTAGTACCACTTACTGCTGTAAAGTTTGCGGTAAGTGTTGCCGCACCAGTTCCGTTCCAGTGATTTAAGTATATTATATCTACTCCTTGTTCAATTTTATGCTCATAACCAGCATCAAGAGCAGCATTAGCATCTACAGTCATGCTTAAGTGATAGTTTTGACCAGCAGTTAAACCACCAAATACGATTGCCAAATATCCATTATCATTTCCTGCATTATCCACCATCTGCCAGGAAGTAGCACCATCAGTGTAAGTTTCTGATGTCAGTCTTGCGGTTGCAGTTTGAGTTGCACTAGAAGCAAGATTTGTATTAGCAGTCAAAGATTCGACAGTTGTATCAGACAGGAAAGCACCTTTGATGTCTCCGTGCATCCATCCAGTGTTGTAGGAGGTTGTGGCAAAAGCAACTAAACTTTTTGATGTATCAGAAGCATTTAAGTGCAAAAATCCTAAACGATCATCAGTATTTCCACCTCCAGCAGAATCATAATCAATTCCAAAATGTCTGCCAATATTATCAATTTTTACTACTCCGGCAGTTCCACCAGCAGCTGCCGATCCTAATCCACCGTCAGTTGCAACGTATCCATATGTTGTATCAAGTGAAGAAGTGCTTGAAGATAGATTTGTAATTCTTGTAATGTGCCTATATCCACCAGAAGAAGTTCCCCAAGATATAATCAAATCATTAGATTCGTCAAAAGCAACACTTCCAGTAAATTCAGCACTACCACCGCGATCATAATTATAAACAATTCCATCATCATTAATGACGCTCACACCGCCATTAGTTCCAACGGCAATGGTGGAGATTGGAAGTCCAGTAGCAGAGTCAATAGGTGCATTTGGTAGAACTGTCATTGCTACGTCGTTAACGTTTCTATCAACTATTCCACCAGACACCCTTGATACAGATTGTCCTCTATAATGAAGACCATCATTTCTTTGTCCTATATTACCGTTATAATAATCTACAGTTGAACCACCATCATAAATTAAAAATCCATAATCCGAAATCAAATTAAAATATGTTTGGTTTTGATCACTAGTTGAACAAAACATAAATTCGGCATTCAATGCCGCCACTACGGTGCTAGTTCTTGTCGAATACCCCAACAAATTGAATGCAGAAGCATTGGAAGACTCATTAAATACCATCCACATTGGAAGGTCGGGGTCATCACCATCATAAATGGTTACTTGGTTTGCCTCTGACACAATCACAGCAACAGCAGGAAACTCTCTTCTACTACCTCTAGTTGCTGTATTCAGAGTTTCATTATACCAAGAGGTGTGTTGAGTTCTCTTTCTCCATGCCCCACCATCAGAGTCCTTGCGAGTATCATATACAAAGACATCAACAGCAGTATCAGAAATTTCAGAACTAATTGCAGCAACCTCTGCATTAGTCAATGAACCACCAGTAATTGCTCCTGTAGTACCATTCAATGTGAGTGATGCAGTACCAACAGTCAGAATACCTGTAACTCTGGCATCACCAGTGACAACTAATTCTGTTGTAGCACCACCAACAACTACATTAGAGAATGTAGATACACCAGTTGCATTTAGAGTAGTGCCTGTAACATTGGAGATGGTAGAAATACCGGTGATTACTGCTGGACCAGACGTAAGTTGTGTGAGTGTTGTAACTCCAACAACATTGAGACCACCAGCATCAACATCAACACCACCAGCAAGTACGTGAACACCAGTTCTAGCAGTCAGAATACCAAGTGAATCGACACTTGTTACATCTTCATATGTAAGAATACCATCAACAGTTACGTTTCCTGTAAATGTAGCAGCAACCCCAGTAAAGTTTCTACCAGAAATATCACCAGTTACAGTTGCATCTCCACCTATAGTTGCGTTTCTAGTTACAGTAAGATCAGTTCCTACAGTAAAATTACCTTCTGCTGTTCCTACAGAAGCAATATCAAATGCTTTATAAGCAACAAATTCAAGAATATCTCCATTTTGTGCAGCAGACGTAAGACCAACAATCGAAGTATCGGTTGCTGTGTAGTCAGTTGCTACGACAAGTTTAACGCCATTCAAATATACATCCAAGTATCCTGGTGTATATCCAGAATCAAATGTAAAATTTGTTTGAACTCCCGTTGGATTGTATGTTTGTCTGGCGATAATAACAGGATTATCTCCAGGTGCTCTTCCGATATATCCGTTACGATCTGCCATTTCAGCTAACTCCTTCCAGGATTCCTAATGTTACGTCAACTGCATTATCGACATCGCAGTATACTCTAACTTCATCGCCAGTTTCTAATACAGTTTTACCTGCATCACTGATAACAAAAGAACTACCTGCTGGAATAGGAATCTTACTTGCTAAACCAACACCAATACCTGCACTTGCGTCATAAATCTCAACCGTAAGGTTTACAGAACTATTGGTATTATTAGCAAAAGTGCCTCCAATCAATACTGCTTTTGTTGCTGCCGGAGCAGTATAGGCAGTGGTAACTCCAAGAACTCTAATGACTTGATTTGACGCAGATGCAGTGTTAGTTGAAGCACGGTCTACTGTAATTTGACCGGAACCGATTTCATAAATTTTTGTTCCGGCAATGTAGTTGCCATTTACAACGATGCTACTAACAGCCATACCTGCCGTCGATACGCCAGTAATAACTGTCACTCCAGCACCAATAGTCGTTGAGGAGTCTAATACGGCACTCCCAACTGCTCTTGATATACTATTTTTAAAAACTTCTGGCATTGTTCTTTATGTGTTATGAGTATTTATCAACCGCCCAAGGCGATAATCATACCAATAGAAGGAATCGTTCCTCCATTCAATGTTGCAGTTACTGTAGTTGTTGCTGAACCAATAGAAAAAGTAGCATTATTGGCATCAACTGTTAGTGTTGTACCACCCATACCAACGTGAAAAACATTGGTAGTGGTAATACCAGTGGTAACTGCTACTCCAGCAAATTCAGCGTTACCTTTTACAACTAATGCATCACCTGCTGTTGCTACCGTTGTGCCGATACCAACAAAGTCTGCGACAAATAGAGTATCAAAGTTACCTTCATCATAACTCACATCAGTTGTAAATCCAACCCAAGCATACCCGTTCCAGATATAGTCCAAATGGACTTGATTTAGTGTGGGATTGGTTGGAAAATCTAGTCTAGCCATTATTCAGAGACTTTTTTATTATTTATTAGACTGTCGGATAGATGGTAATTGTACCACCCATTCCAGCATGTGATGTACACTGATAATACAGTGTATTTGGTGCATTGAAAGGAACTTCAAATGTCAGAACACCACTTGAAACATCATTATTAGTAACACCATCATTGTATTGAGTTCCTGTAGAACCATTTGGTGTAGACTGAATACGGAACGGATGAGCACCTATATTGTTTACAAACTGATATTTTCTACCTCTTGCAAGGAAGATAGCAGGATCATTAGTTGCTTGAGTAAAACCAATACCAGTAAAGATATAATCACTAGATCCGTTAGCACCAAGTGACCATCTACCGTCAACTAGTTCAGAACCATCACCATAGTATGTACCGGCAGTTACAGAAGAAGATGCACTAACATTATTTGCCGTAGCAATGCCTGTAATAAGAACACCTGTTGTAGTGGTTCTTAATTTTTCTACAGTGCTTTGTAAAAGTGTTGCTCTGCCGGAACTATGTGCTATAAATGAAATATTGGAACTACCGCCACCACCTATTGAAACAGAACCATTTGCATTGATATTAATTCCGTTAGCATCAGTACCTACGTTACGAATATAACTTTCATTACTATCAGCGAATATCTCAAAATATCTATTACTGCCGTTATATATTTTGAAAACTCCAGAATTTGGTGTGCCACCACTCACTCCCATTTCAAAATCATTATTGTTAGAAAGTTTTACAGCACCATCGAATGTAGAAACCCCAGTAACATGTAATTGGTTAGCATCTGCTGTTCCTAGTGTAGAAATACCAGCATTATAGAAGTTACCAACGGTAGCAAAACCAAGAGTTGATACTCCAATAACATTTAGTGTCTGTGCTAAAATATAATCTGTTCTAGAAACACCAGTGAGGTTTGTACCATCACCATAGAATGATGTAGCAGTAATGATACCACCAGATGCTGTAATTGCTGTTCCAACTTTGAATACATCAGTAACAGTTGAAGCAATAGAGACTACATATTCTGTACCAATACCAGTAATAGTAGTAATACCTGCTTCAATTGGCGAGACGGAAATATAATCACCAAAGTTGATTGTGGTAGCAGCACCAACATCAGTATCATCATCCTGAATGAATACACCAGTACCGATACCAGTCAGGTTAGAAAGACCAGAACCATCACCGATAAAGGTAGCAGCAGTTACAACACCGACGACAGTAAGTCTGTCTGCGTTGATATCTCCGGTGTTAGCAATACCAGTGAGGTTAGCACCATCACCATAGAATGATACCGCAGTTATAGAAGAAGAAGCACTAACATTAGTGGCACTAGCAATACCTATAACACTAACACCGTGTGTTGTAGTTTGAATTCTAGTGTCTCCATCATAATTTAGTCTTGTATATGAATTTCCTGCGGCAAATAAATTATAAGATCCTCCCATTTTGATACCAGCAAACCCACCAGAACCAGGTCTGTCGATAATAATAGCAGTAGGTGTTGAATAGATTTCAGATACAACTGCTGTACTACCAGCACCAGTAAAGGCAAGTCTATTATAATCACTTCTAACACCAAGGTTGATATTACCTTGACTGGTTAGGATATCCAATCCTTTATGGAAAATATTGCTAGCAACATCAATTGTAGAAACACCTACAACATAAGAACTATTAGATGTAACAATACCAAGTGTGGATACACCAGATACGACCAGAGTATTTGTGCTTGTATTATCCGTAGCAGCAATACCAGTCAGGTTAGAACCATCACCATAGAAAGCTGTGGCGCTAATGATACCAGTGTTACCGTCAAGAGAGATAGTTGTACCGATACCAACAGGTGTGCTACCACCGTATGTTACGTTGGGGTCAGCAACATCTGGAGACTCAAAACCATCTTTGGTGATTGATGCTGTTGCTAAAGCACCAACACCAGTCATAGACAGTGTGGTTCCATTAACAAATGTTGTGGGGTCAACTGTTGTCGTGAAGATTTTCCAGATTGTATCATCTCTGCCGATGACGTAGTAGTTACCACCGCCAGCATCATAGTAGTATGTTGACCAAGGATACAGCGAACCATCTACATTGAATGTATTAGTTGCTTCATCAGTTTGACCACGTACATTACTATTTCTTACGTATGTCTGGTTATATGCTGGTGTGCCGAAAGAAATAACAGTTAGACTATCAGGTTGATATGGATTTGTACCTACAACTCTCAACTTACCTTTGGTTGTGAGAGTAAACTCATTATTAGTATCGATGATTTCTTCATCGAATGTACCAATACCAACAGGACCCATAAATGTGGTGACGCCTGTTGTTCTCAACTCACTGATAGTTGTGATACCAGCATTGAGGAACCGTGCGTTGACGCTTTCTGTTGTTGCTAAACCTGTAATGTTTGAACCATCACCGTGAAGTGCTGTTGCTGTAATAATACCAGCAGTAACATTGCGTGATACTAAATCAACAGTATTGAGTGTATCTGTGGATGGTGTGTAATAGAAATCAGTATCAGCAAAGACTGAATAGTCGTCATCAACAGTAGCACCAGCAGAAACTAAAATCTGATGCGACGTTGCTGTACCAGGATTTACATCAACAGTAATTTGAGAAGCAGTAATACCCGCACCAGAAATACTACCGGTAAAGTTTACATTACCCGTAATATTGATATTACCTGTTCCTGTGATATCACTACCGTTCAGGTCTAAATTACCACCAAGTTGTGGTGATGTATCTCTTACCAGGTCATTGATAGAACCAGAAGTAGGACCACCTGCTTGACCAGAGAGGTCAACCCAGAATTCATCGCCACTTGGATCGTGATAGTATACATAACCGATACCAGTTTCTGCGTTCCACCATAATTTACCAGGTGCTGTGTTGATACCAGTACCTACATCATATGGTCTGGTGCCGATAGCAACAATACCATCAATTTGTGAACCAAAACCAACAAACTGTGTTGCTGTTACAATACCACTAAAGTTACCTGATGTAGCAGTGATAGGTGAGGAGAATGTAGCCAGTCCAGTTACATTCAAAGAACCATCTAATTCTGTTTCACCAACAACTTTCAGTTCATTGTCTCCTACTGTTGCTGTCTTGATACCAATGCTTGTGAATGTTGCTGCCACACCAACGATCGCATCTTGATATGTAGTAACACCAGTGATAACTAGGTCGTGGACAGTGGTAATACCTGTGATATTTACATCACCACTAATATCAACATTAGCGTTGATATCTAAATTACTACTGAATGTGCTAACACCAGTTACATCTAATCCAGAATTGATATCAACTACTTTACCAAATGTTGATGCAGCAGATACGTTAAGATAGTCGAGTTCAGTGAGACCGTCAACATCTAGATTGCCATTAGCATCGATATTTCCAGTAAATGTTGATATGCCAGATACAATCAGACTACCGATACCAGCATTACCAGTGACCGAAAGGTCATTGCTAATATCTACACTCGCATTGATATCTAAATTATTAGCAAATGTACTAACACCTGTTACATAGATACCATTTTGGAAGGTTGACATACCAACGAATGTTGATACACCAGAAGCACGAAGGTTATCAACTTCCAAGTGACCATCAATATCAATACTTCCATCAATGTCTATATCTTGTGCGAAAGTCGCAACACCAGTTACATAGATACCATTCTGGAATGTAGAGAGACCAACGAATGTTGATACACCAGATACATTCAGGTTATCAAGTTCAGTATGACCATCAATATCTACACTTGCGTCGATATCTAAATCATTGGAGAAAGTGCTGACGCCAACTACAATCGCACCTTCTTCAAAATTGACGATTTTTTGGAATGTAGAAACACCAGCAACATCTACACTATTATTAATATCTACGTGTCCAGATATGGTAGTAGCGCCACCAACCTGTAATGTAAAGATATTACTGTGTCCATTGATGACTACATTACTACCAAATGTAGTCGCACCAGATACATTGACCTGATTGTTAATATCAACTTCACCACCGAATGTTGAAGCAGCAGATACATTCAGACTTACAGTATTGACTGTCTGAACACCAACTTCACCAGCATTGATATCAACATATGCTAATGTAGATACACCAGTTACATTAAGGAATTGTGATGTAATTGTACTAACACCAACCTCACCCGCATTGATATCTACAGCAGCAAGAGTAGACATACCGGAGACATTCAGTCTATCCAGTTCTGTCGTTCCAAATATATCTACATTTGCGTTGATGTCTAAATCATTGACGAATGTAGAGACACCTGTTACATAGATACCATTTTGGAATGTAGAAAGACCAACAAAAGTAGAAAGACCTGATACATTCAGACTATCAACCCTAGTACCACCAGTAATATCAACACCATCAACAAATGTACCTACACCAGAGACAAAAATACCACTCTGGAAAGTAGATAAACCAACAAATGTTGATACTCCAGAAGCAGTGAGATTTCTGGTGCTAAAATCAGTTCCGATTGATGTACCACCATTTAGTACAACCCCATTAACAGTTAGGTTGCCAGCAATGTCTACATTAGAACCGAAAGAACCGATGCCGTTAACCGTACCGACACCAGTTACAAGTAAATCTTTTGTTGTTGTCTGAACAAATACGTCTAGGTTACGATTGAAATCGGCATTATTATTGATGGTCGTAACACCAGTAATTTGAGCACCATCTGCTACAAATAATCCTCTACCGATACGGACAGAACCACCCGTTGTGGTCATTCCACCAGCAGAAGATAGTGAGGTAACTCCAACTACTTCAAATCCACCCCCGACATATAAGTTCCTGTCGAAAGTGGAAATGCCTGTTACGTGCGTGTGTGTAGCACCAATACCTCCAATGACATGGAGAGTATGAAGAGGTACATAAGTACCGATAGAAACCCTAGTCTGGTCTGCATCACCATATAACAGGTTTTCGTTAACCTGTATACCATTCTTAATGACAAAATTCTTATTTACTGCCATTCGGGTTCACTCTCCCCCGTGTGATACTTTCTATCTATTTATAAAAGATTACTAATCAATAACCAAGATCTGATGCGTATTGAATAATGCATTGACGCACATCAGTGAATCCTGCATCGGTGTTCGTAAGAACTGATATGTTTGACATAATCGCATTTGGACCGGATAAAATGTATCTATATGGTTTGTAATCAATTGCATTCCCGGCCGGATATATCCAATGAGAAGGTTTGCCTCCATAGCCCTCATCCGGATCGTCAGGATTAGTTGTATATATTATATCATGCCTTCTGTAAACGCTGGTATTACCTCCTGCCCCTGTACTAAATGGTTTTTTATAAACGCAATATAGTGGTGTTATACCACCAGACAAAAACCTGCGATCACCTATTACTTTATATCCATTACCATCTGGTTCTACTATATCTGGGAGAAACCAATATCTTTCATCATCAGTTGCTCTATCAGCAGATCCATTAGTATGGAAATTAGCGGCCGCGTAATGTCGATAATCAAAACCGCTATATTTATAGAAATCATAACTACTTCTAGTGCTTTTGCATATTGAATCTGCACTACCACAAGTAAAAGATCCAGTACTGTCTGTCGTAGTTATCACTGGTGTACGTGCTGACCATACAACATAACCAACCTTTCCAACAAAGTTATACTTGATATCTTCATCTCTGTTATTAGAAACGGTATGCGTGTAGGTTTCTGGTGCTACAGTAGCATTTGAAAAGTGCTGATATATTCTATTTGGATACTTATGAGGATCTAGATAATTGATTGCTGTTGGATCAGACGAGTATGTATCTTCTGGCAGGACATATCTATAAACTGGAATACCAGATATACTACCAGCAAGACTAAATTCACAAGTTCCGTCATCTTTATTAGCATTCTCGTCATAATTTGTTGCTTTATCATCAGTACAACCCTCGACTATTGTTATGGAAGTATCCTTAATAAAAATAGGACATTCACTATAATCAATAGTAATGCTACCGGAAATGCTACTTCCCGTAAATTCTCGGGTGGGGACTGCGTTTCCATTTTGTGTAAAGGGTTGTATAATTCCTTCCTCTGTTTCATTCTCGGTCAGTCCATCAGCAGTAACACTGAAAGTAGACTTTGCTACACTTTTTACTTTTTCTAATTTAGAATCTCTCATCGTGACGATGCCTTCATATATACCATCAAGTGTTGTATAATCGACGGCTACTGTAGTCACTTGTCTTGATATATAACTAGAATATTCCGTATCAGCACGTTTCAACTCAAAATCATCAAGGTCAGCACCGGCAGTACCATCTGCTGCACCAACTGGTCTCGGTCCTGGTCTAAGTCTAAACTCAAAATTTGTTCCTGCTGGAGCGGTTGTATAAAAATAAACATCAAAGGAGTTTCCTTCATCAACAACATATCCATATGGTTCCCTTTCACCAAAGTTAATTAAACCTCCAGTTGAATTCCCCCAATATCCTGCGGGTTTACTGGTATCCCTGACTGTAAATGCATTTTGAAAATCTGCTAATGCATTACTATCTGAGTCACGATCAGTTGCAGTCCCATAAAATTTTACATGATAATCCTTATCTCCATCATCTACTAAATCTTCTAAAGGTTCAACAGTAAATGATTGACTTGATATGCAATTTTCAGCACCCGTTTCGGAAGTAACTTTCATAGTTATTCTTCCTCTATATGGATTTATATCATCACTATAAGAACTGGGTTGCCCAATAGTTTGGGAAACGTCAAATCCATTACCAAAAATTCTCCAATATCTATAAAACTCATCATCCTTATTAATTTTATCTCCCCTTCCATCTTCGCCTCCAGTATCATTTGTTGCATTTAGTGTTAATGTAATTTCAGTACCTTCATTATATGAAGACTGATCAGGAGATTTACCAAGTGTATATGTAGCATCTGCTTTTGAAGTATCTCTAACAATAAAGTCAGCAGAAGCAACTACAGTAGTAACAGAATTAGTTCCTCCACTAAGATTAAAGACATTAAATGTATATGTTTTATCACCTTCGGAAGTCTCGTCTGCATCTGCCTTAATATTTACAGTATGTGAACCAGTCGCTCTAGTTCCAAGTAGACTTCGACTTAAATCGCCACTCGATGAATCGAAATCTGAACTAGCTTCAAATCCATTGGAATCAGTAATAATATAAGATAGTGTGTCGCTAATATCAACATTAGTTGTAGCTACCGTAAAAGCACTAGCAGTTCCTGCACCTTCATTCATAGTTGTTGGTGCTGTCAAAGTATATCCTCTAGTATTTGAATCATCAGTAACAGTAAAATCTCTACTCGCAAGGACAGTTTCGCCAGTAGATGCAAAATTATTTCTAGTTGCTTTTATAGTATAATTTTGATCACCATTTGTAGAAAAATCATCAACTGCTGCAATTTTTGCTCTCCAAGTTGCCGATGCTCTGTTTCCAGTTCTATATTCCCATTCTCCTCGAATACTATTACTAGTATAACTTGTTGCTAGGTCTACAAAATTACTTTCCGCATCAGCATCAGGATTTTTTCTTACCTCATAGTAAAGTGTATCAGTTATTAGAACATTAGTAGTGGTAAGTGTAATTTCTTTTTCTGGTGAATCAATTTCACTAAGAGATGTAATTGCTGCAATAGTAAAGGTTGGTGTTTGTGAAGTATCATTTATCGTTAATGTGAATGATTGTTGAGTTAAGATACTAGATAAATCCAATAAGAAAGTTGAGTCAGGAGAAACCTTAATTATAAAGTCCTCTGATACTTGTCCAACAATATCTGTCGTAAAATCATCAGACGCAGTAACTGTTATTGCTGAAGATACTGTTTCTTCATTTGTACCACCAGTATTAATAGTAAAATTGCCGCTAGTGCTAGTATCAAAATCTCCTGGATCTGCTGCAGAGACACCATCTGCTTTAAAAATCTTCCAATATACTGGTTGAGGATCTGTTGGAGTTCCTCCAGTATTGGTTGGATATCTAACATAAACATCAAGATCTACGCTATTATTACTTCCAGTTTCATCAATTGTTTCTGCAAAATCATTTGTAGTTCCAGATTTAGTTACTCTATAAATTGGGAATGCAGTATCATCGACAGACACTGCTGATGTTTCTACTAAAGTTCCAGTAGCATCAGTTCCCTGATACACTTGAACAGTAAAGTTTTCTGTTCCTTCTAATATACCATCAGGGTTTGATACGATGTCGAAAGTTCCTGAAGAATTATAAAAATCACCAGAAACAGTAAATGTACCTGATACTGTTGTAAAATCAGCAGATGCTGGAGAAGCACCAGGAGTTGTATTATTTGAACCACTCACTACCTGATAGTAGAATGTAGTTCCATTAGCAATATAGTTTGTAGATAATGTAAGTGTTTTGGTATCACCAACTGTTAGAGATGCTCCATTTTCTGTCATAGAAATAGAATCTGGAGAGATTATATAATATGGTTTTGCTGTATCAATTACAGTGATATTAGTAAGTTCAACCAGTGTTGCATTAGTTGGGTATGTAAGAGCATTACCAAAAGAGTCTGTTGTCTTATGGACTTGAACAGTGAAGTTTTCGTTACCTTCTAATACTCCTTCTGGATTTGTTTTTACATTGAAAGTACCGCTACCAGCAATATTAGTTCCTGGTGTAGTATCAGCAGTTATAGTAAATGTACCAGATGATATTGCAAAATCTGCACTTGAAATTGCAGCAGTTCCATCAGTATTGTCATGACCAGCAACAACTTTATAATAGAAAGTTGAACCATTAGTTACCCATTCGGTATTAAGAGTAAGAGTTTCTGTTGCACCATTATCTAAATCATAATCACCGCCAATAGAACCACCACTTTGGGCAGCATTTTCATCCATTGTTACACTTGCCGGAGTCAAAACATAAACAGGATCTCTTGAAGTATCTGAAATTCTAATATTCTCTCTACTATCTCTTCCTCTAAACAAGTGAGTAGACAATCCCGTAGGCATTGTACTATAATACAGATTTATATTAAATTGTGCTGATTCAGCATTTGCTTCTTCTGTTTGGAAATCTTCAAAAGTAGTGATATCAAAAGAACCGGTTCCGCTAACACTAGTTGCTGGATCGGCAACAGTAATATCAACAAAACCTGAAGGTTGGACAAAATCTGATAATTGAACATTTGATACAAGATCAACTTCCCAATTAAGTCTTATATTTCCATTAGGGAATACGTCTTGCTGTGCTTTTGTAAATAGGGGAATATCTTCAGTTACAATGTTGAAAGTTCTGGTTTCACCCTCATACATTGTAATTGGTGTACCACCTTTACTGGGTAATGATGCAATTGTAACACTAGCAGTAGGTGGTGTTCTAGAAGTATCTAAAATATTGAAGTTTGCATTAAATGGAGTGCTTGTTACTCTAATTGTTCTAGCAGAATCAGAGAAAAGATCTACACCAAATCTTTCAGTACCATTGACAAATTCTGTGCTCAAATCATCAACAATACTAACTGTAAATGTACCTATGCATCTTGTTGTATTATCATTAGCAGTATCGGTATCAAAATAACCTTGTGTTGCTGTAAAGTCTGCATCAGATGCACCGCTATATGTCAATCTCCAATAAATTCTACTATGGGGTGGAATATCTGTTGTTTCAACAGTAAAGGTTTGTGATTCCCCTTCACTAATGTCATAAACAGTTCCAGTACCTCTTGGAAATGCTGGATCTGTTATCTTAACTTGTGGATTTGGTACTCTAGCAGGATCTGGAACAGTGACAATTGGATTTGGCTCAAATACATCAACATCATCTACATCAATATCCTCCACATTAAGTACTAAATCATCTGGGAATTCGTTAAATTCAGTCAAATATTCTGTAGGAACATCTATTTTACTAATCTTTACATATGGATCCCCATCATTAATACCTGCTCTGCTACCTGGAAGAACTCCGTCTTCATCTCCAAAATAACTATATCGTATAAAAAAATCTGGACTTTCTAAGATATATCCAGCACCGCCACCACCACCATAACCATTGGTAGAACCTTGTCCACCAGAAGCACCGTTTCCGCCATCACTTTCTCTATTGGCATTACCAGTCTTTCCACCTTCACCAGAAGTATTGAAAATATTGTACCCTGCCTTGAAACCTCTACTAATAGAAGCAGTGTTAGTTACCACTGTTCCATCAGAAAGTCTAAATTGACTATTACCAGAAATATCTTGACAAGGACTCAAACCTTGATTTCTCCAATAAGTACCTTTAGTACACTTTAAGGTTTGACCACCATTAGACCCAGATGCTTTTGTATCTGGAGATATTGCATTAACAGCAGAAGCACTACCAATTACACCATCAGTGCCTGGTGTAATTAAAGGAGCACCTGATGCTCCACGTAAAGCAGTAGAACCACCTTGACGGGTTCCACCACCATCACCACCATTACCAAGTCTTCCGGCATGACCACCAGATCCGACAGTAGCAATTAGATTGCCCTTCTTATATAAAAATGGTGTATTATTAAATTCATCGAGTCCAGCAATTACATATTCTGTATTTGCCTTCATTTTCAATCTCATATAGGAGGATCCACCTTTACCTCCTAAATTGCCGTTGAAGTTAGTTCCTTTGCCTCCAAACATTTGAAGGTCTACATTAATATCAGTTGGAGAATAGAAACTATAATATTCTGTTTTTTGACTTCCACTCTCTGTAGATGGTCTAAAGAAAAGATCCGCATTATCTAAATCTACAGCAGAAATTCTAGCAAATCCATCAGTACCAATCTCTTCAACTGTAATTGCATTCGTAGTCGAGTCAAGAATCACCAATTGTGCTATACGACTATCAAGAACTTTAATTGGCGAAGCAATTGTACTTCTAATTCTACACATATATCTTGAACTATAACTATAATCTGCCTTAGTAATTAAGGTATTAGTTCTTGTTCCTGAATAATTTACTTTCTGTACAATGCTAACAGGTGTTATAGTAGATGTAAGTTGATCATATGGTTTTTGTGTTCTAATAAAAACTTCCACATAACCTTCACCATTGTGAGTTCCTTCATCAAGTTTAGTTGCATATTCCTGCATATATGCACTTTGACCACCTTGACCACCTGTTGCTACAGTACCATTTACTGTGCGAGTAGGTGCAGTATATTGAATAATAGAACGCCCAAGAAATTCACCATCATTGAAGATGGTTCTAGATACATTCTTGAATGTTCCATCACTAAATTCTACAACTAAATCATCAAAATCTCCTTGACCATCAGAGAATACATCCAATCCAACACTTCTACCTAAATCAGGCAAGAGTTGAATATTTTCTGATGATAAACCATCATCAACATCTGATACAATATCCCAAGTAGAACCAGCAGGAACTGTAATCTCTCTTGTTCCAATATTACCGGCATCAAAAGTAATTGGTGTTCCGCCATCAACAGGAACCATTCTAATATATCTTGTACCAAGAATAGGAACATTACCACTTGAGATTACTGTAACAGGGGCATTTGTTGCGGGAATAGGATCTGCACCTGCTGTTCCACCGTCTCTAGGTGTGATTGCACCTGCACCAGCACCACCACCGCCTCCACCATCTCCAGTCAGTTTATCCTGACCATTGCCACCAAATTCTATTGGAATTGAAATTAAGTTATCAGGAGCTACAATTACTCTAATAATATCAAAAGAATTAGCATATCCACCAGTCTTTCTTGGTGTATCAATAAATGTTGGATCTTGTGCTTCCGTTGCTAATCTAGTACAAGTTCCACAACTATTATCATCACACCAACCAAGTAGAGATGATCTATGTGCTGAAGCATAATACTTTGTATTACCTACTTGAATATAATAACCTTCACTATCATTTTGCACACTGATCTGTGCTTTGGGGCGATCATATACAACATTTCCATCCCAGATAATAACCAATCTATCTGGCGATGCACCTACAAGATCACTCTTTGCTGTTGCAGTTTTTGTATAGAAACCATATTCAATATTGATGTTTGTATTAGAAGCTGAACAACTTGGATTGAAATTGACTGAAGTTGCTTGCTGAATATCGCTTCTTAATTCAGTTTTTGAGAAAATTGAAAAAGGATCTCCAGTTCCTCCTGAAGAACCATTAGCACTTAGAGAAGCACCGCCACCTCCGCCGCCACCGCCAGCAACGCCAATATTTACAAAATCGCGATCACTGAATGTGCCATTTATAATTATACCATCTTCTTCACCGACATATTCTGTAGTATTTGTTACTTCTAATTGAATAGAAGAACAACCACCTCCACCACCACCTGCTCCAGAAGTTCCATTTGGACCAGCAAAACCACCGTCTCCAGCAGAACCTTGAACAAGATCTAGTATACTTTGAGGATCAAAAGGATCTCTTTGCTGTAAGAACTCAATAGCACAAGAACCACCATTACCTATAGAAGTTGAATCTGATGTATTTGAAGGTCCATCATTTCCATTTCTACCAGCATTTATTATTACTTTAGTTCTTTCGTTATTAGTATTATTTCTAATGGCAGTGATTACATCATCATTAAACTTAAATTCTCCGTATCTACCTAATCCTCCAGATCCTCCAATCCAACTACTACTTTCATCACCGCCAGATCCACCAGATCCACCAGCAATCTTGAACTTAACTTCTACTGCCTCTGTTGGGATACCAACCTGTTTTGATATAGTCCTAGATCTACCCCTAGTATATGGAACTCTTTCAACAAATGTCTCTTCTTTGATAAGATTTTCAATAATATCCTCAGTATTAATACTAGTATTTACGGTGTTAACAGTAAATGTACCATCATTAATAATGTTTGGAGTCAATTCTTGACCTTCAGGTACTTCATACCACTGGTAGGTAAGGTCATCTGCAAAAAAAGTATCAGATAATCTAGCAGATAAAGATATAATAGTATTATTATTGATATAACCGACAACATCTTGAGGTTGAGTATCAATAATAATATGAGGGAGAACAGTAAGAATTGCTGATCTAGTTGTAAAAGTCTCATTTACAGCATTACCCGTCTCATATTGTGAAGGGTTATAATCTATATTGCAATAAAATTTCTTTTGATTATCTCCTGGAGATTGAAGATTTGTAACAGTTAATGTAGGACTAGTAACTCCAGTAATATCATCAACACCTTCTCTAAGTTTGATATCTGTAGATATATCTTGTGTACTACCCCGTTGCAAATACCATTGATAGGAAATGAAACCAGAGTTATTTACGGTAGGAGGAACAGCATCTTCTTCAATAATTGTGCGATCACCAGTGTCTGCTTCATCGCCAGTCATATAATAAGTGCTGACTGCTACAGTAAAA
>JGI10211J34971_10001239_pt1 | contig 21305 bp, 16 predicted proteins | sample Etolagsediment_FD_34971 | JGI IMG/M metagenome (IMG submission 34971)
CCCGGGCCGCGGCCCCCGCCACCTTCACCCCGGCGCCCGCCCGAGCCGCCGCCGTCGCCCGATCCCCTCATGGCGCGCATGCGCTCGAAGAGTTTGGCCTTCTGATCCTCCGGGAGAGCCTCCATCCATTGGCGACGTTCTTCACGTGGGATCTCGCGGAACTTCTTCATCAACTCGTCCAGGGATGCCTGGTCGCTACCGCCACCGGCTGTGGTATCCTGGCCCTCGGTTTCTCCGGCCGATTGCGAGGGCTCGGCTTTCTCCGGGGGGGCGTCGGCCGGGGTCGTGCCCGGCAGGCCTGTTGCAGTGCCCGGCTTGCCGCCGTCGCCTGTCTTGGCGGCCGGGCGTCGGGGGCGTGTGCGATCGGGGCGTCCATCGGCTTCCGTCATGGGAGCTTCCGCGGCAGCGAGGGGAGGCGTCATCTGAACGCTCTCGCCAGGTTCGAGACCACTGCGAATCACAATCATACGGTTGTTGTCCAGCCCCGCCTCGACAACGCGCATCTCAGGGCCACCCTCCTCGCGAGGGACGTAGACGACAGAATCGCCGTTCACACGCAGGACTGCCTGGACCGGGACGTATACGGCGTCCTCGAGTTCTTTCACGATGATCTCGGCGCGACACGTCATGCCGGCACGGAGTTCGGACGCGTCGCCGTCCAGATGCACCTGCGTGCTGTAGACCTTCAGGTCCGGGTTCATGAACATCATCTGAGCGTCGGGCAGCAGACCGATCTTTGCGACCTCCCCCCAATATGTCTTTCCGGGAAGAGCGTCGACCGTGACGCGGACGGGCATCGCCACGCTCACCTTCTCGAGGCTCGACTCATGGATCTTCACCTCCGCCATCATCGACGCCGCGGTCGGAAGGTAGATCATCTCCTCACGTTCCCTGACCTGTCGCCCCTCTTCGAGCGGTTCCTGGTTTCCGCGCCAGCTTCCCTTGCCGGTTGTGGCATAGACCACCATCCCCTCGACCGGAGCCGAGACCTTGCATTTGAGGATCTGCTCTCCCAGTTTCTCCAGCGTGCCCTTTTCACGTTTGAACTGAAGCTCCTTCGCTTTCAGTTCGGCCTCGGCCTGGACGATGTCGGCGGTTGTCTTCCGTTCGGCGCGTTCGAGTGCCATTTCGGCCTGCTCGACGTCGCTCTCGAGTTCGGCCAGGCGGCGAGCGTTGGTGTATTTCACCAGCAGGTCGCGTCTGCTTTTCGCAAGCTCCAGTTCAAGTGTCGCCTTCTGGGCAGCAAGACGGTCGGCGTCCAACTCCGTGCGACTGAGATAGCGCTCGTCGGCGAGTCTTTCCGACCACGCGAGCTTGTCCTGGGCTCGTTTGACTTCTTCTTCCGCAATTGTGATCTTCGATTCCGCCTCCTTCAGTTCCTGCGGATACTCGCCCTCGATGTACTTCCTGAGATCCTCCTTGGCGAACTGCGCCGCCAATGTGGCCTTACTGACGTCGCTCGCCCCCTGGCTCTTGACAACGGCCAGATTCTCGCGTGCCCTGATAAAACCCGCTTCGGCGTTCTGAGCGGTGATCTCCTGCGACGTCTTGGAGTCCTGAAGGCGGCTGGAGTCCAGCTCGAAGAGGGGATCACCTACCTTCACGAATGTCCCTTCCTCCACCAATGACAAGATCGTCGTCGTGCCCTCTACTTCGTTCTTTATAATGACCTGCTCACGGTTCTTGATCGTGCCCGATTCGGTGACGCTGATGGTCAACGGGCCGCGCGTAACGACAAACACGGGGATCTCACTGTCTCCCGATGCCTCTTGCAGGGCCTGGTAATGGAAGAAGGCCCACACGCCGGCACCAAAGGTGCCCAGAAGGAGCAGGAGCATGAAAATGCGGAAGGACCCGCCGCTGCGGGGTGGAGCTGCATGTCTTTCTTGCATCAGGGCGTGTACTCCTGCCATAGACCGTTTTCGGACACCTCCAAGACCCCCATGTCGCGCTGCAGGTCGAGTTCTGCCACGCGGTAATCGCGCAGTGCAGCCGTCAGTGCGTTGCGTGCGGAGAGAAGAGACTCCTGGGCGAGCAATACGTCGCGGATCTGGGCGCGACCGGCCTGCAGTTGCAGGTCCGTGTTACTGACCCGTCGTTCGGCGAGACGGACAGCCTGGACCTGGATCTTGGCGTCTTCACGGGCTTGCGCCAACGTCCGCAGACTCCCGCGCACGTCGAACTTGATTTCGTCTTCCAGTTCCTGTACCGCCCGCGTGGCTTGCTCGAGTGCAATGAGGCTGCTGCGCAGGGCGTTGCGCTCGGCCGTTTTCTCCCACGGAAGGTCGAGGGTCACACCCAGCGCATACGTCCCGTCGTCGGGCCGAAGCTGGGCGCTGCCCGTGTCGGCGGACGACAGACTCCTGCGTCGACTGCCCGACGATGCCGTTCCCACCACGTTGAGCGTTGCCCGCAGGCGGTCCGCTTTGATCACGACGTCGCGTTGGGCGTCTTCCACTTGATCCACCAGGATGCGGATGTCACGACGGTGACGCAACGCGATGTCGATCGCATGGCGGTCGTCAAGCTCGAGGGGGCCCGCGCCTTCGCGTGTGGGTTCGACGAGTGTGACATCACCCTCCGCCGCAGGAACCGGTGCCTCCTCTTTTTTCGACTCGATGGCATCCAGGCCCAGACGGCTGCGTCCATCGGCGACGAGCCGCTCCAGGTCAGCCGGATCGAGGGCCACCCTTGCATCAACCGGAAGGCCCAGCGTGAGCTTGAACCGATCCAGGCGCGAAGCGTATTGGCTGCGTGCGGCGATCCACCGCGTCCGGGCTTTCAGTTCGTCCTGTTGCGCCTCGTCGACGTCGATTTCGGGCAATCGACCGGCATCGGCCAGCCGGCGGGCCCGGCGGGCAGATGCGACCAGGCGACGGTAGTTCTCTTCCTGGTTCTCGATGCGGTCTTGTTCCTGCAAAACACTCAGGTATTCCGACGCGATCTGCACGGCGTACGTGCGCCGGTAGCGCTCGATCCTGTGAAGTGCATACAGTACGTCCCGCTCCGCTTGGGTGAGGGCCTCCGTGACGATATGCCGGCCCGATCCGCTGAGCAAGGGAACCGATACGCTGGCGTCCGCGAGAATGCCCAAAGACGATCTTCCCCCCGACGTGAGCAACTGGGCCAAGTCAAATGCGATCTTGCCCGTGAGAGCCGCTCCGGTGGTCAGCAACCGGCTGGCTTCGGTGTCGAAACCGGAGACGACGCCGGCCTCCGTGCTGCCTTGATCAATCTCGGTGGAGGCACTCGATGAAAAGACGCCGGCGAAGGTAGAACGGAACGCGTCCTGCTCCAGGTCCAGATCGAGTGCCGTCCTGAACACGTCTTCCTTCCGCGTCTGATAGTCACGGTTGTTCCGGGCGCCGATCTGGAGTGCGTCTGCAAGTGACAGCACCACAGGCGTGGCGAGGGGAGTGGCGAGGACACTCCCGCCCTCGGGAGCGCCCAGCATCTCCAGCCAGCCTGCAACCGGTGTCAGTCTGTCGGTGCCCACAGACGCCGGGGCTGTGTAAGGCAATGCCTGCGCGATCAGTAAGCGACGTCGGAGCGTGTCGGCGGCGGGTTCAACGATGAACTGAGTGTCGCGCCCGAGCAACTCGCGTTGACGGCCCTCGATGATGGTGCTGGCGGCGTAGTCCGCCTCTCTCCGATGGTCGTCGATCGACTTGCAGCCGGTGCACACGGCAAGCGCCGCAACGGCCAGGCCGATCCCCGCCACGGATATGTGCCTGCGTATACTGAATTGGCTGAGCACAAGTAGTCTCATCGGGTCAATGTTGAGTTTGGACAGAGCGCGTTCATGGACTACAGTAAAACTGACCGGTCAGTTTTCCAGCGGCTCGGAGATATTTCCGGGCCGGATTATTCGGAGCACGTGGTGGGATGTCTGGGCGAACCGACAAACGACAGAAGATCATCGAGGTGGCACAGAGGCTGTTCGCCACCAAACGGTACCACGAGGTCACGCTCGATGAGGTCGCGAAGTCCGCGGGCGTTGCCAAAGGCACCCTTTATCTGTATTTCGAAGACAAGGACGACCTTTTCCGGCAGACAGCATTGTCGAGTTTCGACGAGCTGTGTGGTCTGCTGGAAAGCAATGTCCCCGAGGACGCGCCCTTCCGCGAGAAACTGCGGGCCGCTTGTGAGTTGATCGCTCAATACATGTCCCGGAAGCGGTCGCTGATGCGCGTGTCGCATTCGGAGGAACGTCGGGCCCTGGAACACCGCGATAAACGTCGCGAGATGTGGCTGCAGCGCCGCGCCAAGCTCGTGGCCGTGTTGAGTGGGATACTGCAACAGGGAATCGAGAGTTGCGAGGTCCGCGACGATATGCCCTGTGAGGCTTTGGCCGCCTATCTGCTCTCGCTCCTGCGCGCTCAGGACCGAATCGCCGAATACCTGGCGGAAGGCCAGGAGGGGCTTGATGCGATCCTCGACCTGTGTTTCCGAGGGATCGCCAAGACAGAGCCGTTGAGCTGTGCCGCCGGCCGGCCGGCCGGCCCGGCTACTTGACGCTCGGCCTCGCCGCCGCTACTCCCCCTGTTTCTTGATCATGCACCAGATCGCTGGCGGTGCCCGCGGCCGACTCCCACTGGACGGTTGTGCGGCTGGCCGCGAGTTTGGCAGTTACGCCCGGTTGTCAGGGCTCGGCCCCCGCCCTGTGCCGCCTGGCTTGAGGGCGGCGGGGGCACAGGGAGAGTAGGTGGGGGATTCGCCGCCAAGCTCAGCAACCGTGCCACTCGGCGACGCCAGGGCACTAGGCCCTGGCGCCAACCCACCGAAGCCGGGAGGCCAATTCCACAAATCGAGAAAAAAGCGACAGGGAGACGTTGCGAAAGCCGCCAGCGGCTGGTATGATACCAATATGAGGTTCTAGTAATAACTGGCATATAATGTAATATACGGACTGCAGAGAGCCATGCCCAACAGTGATTCACCGCTCCATGTCGAGATCCGCGATAGTCGTCTCGGACTTAAGTGGTCGCAGGCGAACTTGGCTCGCCGGGTGGACTGTAGTCAAAGCGCGATTTCTCTGCTGGAGCAGGGCCGCTACGACGTCCTTTCGGACCAGAAGATCCGCGGGATCTGCGATGAACTTGGGATTCCGTACGGTTCTCCGGCGACGAAGGACGAGGACGTTGCAGCTGGTCTCGTGCTCAAGTTCTGTCCTTTTGCCCCGTGCATCCTGAACATCCCCTTCGACGTCGGCGGCAAGACGTGCTACCGGCCGACCATGATTCGGGCCGACCAGGGGATTCAGACGTATTGCTCCGAATGCGGGGAGCTGCTGCTTGAACAGTGCGCCTGTAGCGCACCTTTGACAGAGACGCCGTTCTGCCCTGAATGTGGCGCAGCCAGGGTGGTCGGCGTCCACCTGACAGACGAACAGATCGAGCGCAAGATCGCCACACACGAGAAGCTGCCGACGCTCACTCGGACCCGCGTATACCGCCACGTCAGAGAGAAGAGATGCACCGTTCAGGGCTCGGATCGTGAATCCGGGTCCCGCCCGGTGCGTGAACATGTTGAGGTAGAGAAGCGATGACGGCGAGCGGACGAGGAGAAGAGAGAGATGAACGGGACGGTACTGGCTGCGGCAGGAGTAGGTGCGGCGTGTGTCGGGTTGCTCACAGTGGTGCCCGACGATACCTGTGAGCGCGTCAAGAGCATTGCGGAGGCGTTTTCGCATCCCGCTCAGGTAGTGATTCGTCACCTTCGAGCCGGGTTCCGGGGATTGCTGCACGGGGATGTGACTCCTGAACAGTCGGCCCGGGAAGAGAAACTCCGTGCTCAAGTCGCCAAGTTGGCGCTGGAGGTGAAGGCGCGTGAAGCGGATAAGCTGGAAAACACGCATCTGAAGAGGTTGCTCGGTTTCCGGGAGCGCGACGAACGGACGTTGGTGACCTGCAGCGTGATCCGGCGCGGGGACTCTACCGGCTGGTATGACTCGATCACGTTGGACAAGGGGACGGTTGACGGACTCGAGGCCGGGATGGCGGTCATGTCCGAGAACGCTGCGCTCGTCGGGTGCATCAAGCGCGCGGATCGGTATTCGTCCGTGGTCGAGCTGATCACTGCCCCGAAGAGCATGATCCCATGTTGGGCGCCCGAGAGCAATACAGCGGGTCTTCTGTGCGGCGCCGAACCGCCTGAGGACGACGGGCATGGCGGCATGCTCGGCCCTCAACCCGTCTGCTTCCTCAGCAAGGTATCAAAGCTCGGGGACATCGAGGGAACGGACGTTGTCTACACCAGTGGGTTCGGGGACAACATCCCCCCGGGACTGTTCGTGGGGTTTGTGGAGAGCGTCGAGGCAGGGGACGCCGGCATATTGGTGAAGGCCAAGATCACGCCGGCAGCAGATCTTCGGAACTTGAAATTCGTGTTCGCGGTCGTCGCGGACAAGTAAATAGACGTCGATAGCACATAAGGAGAACGAGACCATGCTGCGAGAAACCACCACCGTGTCCGAAGTCGGCTACCTGAACCTGAATCCCAAGGACCCGTTCTTCAGGTTTTCGCTCTCGTTCGACCCCGAAGGCGTGCTGGAGTGGGTGCGCATACGCTGGGACCGCGCCTGGTGTGACGGCGCGAAGTCGGTGGGCACTGCGATGTTGGCGGTCTCCCTGCTTGCGGCGCTCCAGGCAAGTCTGCCGGCACTTGCCGGTCTCGGCGGGGCCAAAGTCCCCCTCTTGTGTGCACTTGTGATCTGCTACGCACTTTCGCACAATACTCCGATGGCGTTGGGCGTCGCGTTTGCCGCGGGGATACTCCAGGACTCGCTGAGTCTGACACCCCTGGGGCTGTCGTCCGCCATCTTTGGCGTCGTGGTGTTGGTCGTTGCATCGTTCCGCGATCTGGTCCTCCACCGGTCGTACTTCGCCCAGTTCGTGTTGGGCAGCATCGGGATTGCCCTTGCTGGAGCAGCCCTGTTTTTCGTCCTCAGTCTCAGCGGCGCGGTCATCTGCGCGACGGGGTTGGCAACGCTTCGGATTGTGTTGGCCAGCCTTGTCGGCGGCGGCCTGGTTGTTCCCTTGGTCCACTGTCTTCTCCACCGGCTTGACAAGCGCCTCGGTGATCTGCCGGTGGAGGGGTTGCAAGATGTGGCCGTATGACCGTTCCGACACCAGGACCCGCCCCCGTCTGCTGCTAGGCGCGTTTCTGGGCGGGTTCCTCTACCTTTGGATCATGGTCGGCCGTGTCCAATTGGTGGAGGCCGAGCAGTACACATCCCACTTCCTCACCCAGGTCACACGGCGGATCTGCCTGCCTGCGCCGCGTGGGCGTATGTTCGACCGGAACGGGTATTGTCTCGCGGCCAACGCGCCTACCTACTGCATCTGCATACACCCCGAGGAAATCTGTGATCCCCGCTGGTCGCGGACCAGATGCCTTGACGCGCTTCAAGAGGTGATCCTCCGGTTGGGAGCCGCGTTGGGGCGGGAACGGTTCTACGACGCACCAGACCGCGAAGACATCGAACGCCACTTGAGCGTCTGCTCCGTGATGCCGCTCTTGATCTGGACCGATGTGGATGTTGTCACCATGGCTCGGTGGGCCGAGCGGAATACGGAGTTCCCGGGCGTCGACATCGTCGCGCTCGCTCGTCGGCACTACTACCTCGGTTCGAAGGGAGCACTCTTCCGCGGCGCGGTAGGGCGCTGCAACCCGGAGCAAAACCCCGAGCGTCCCTACAACTTCTGCCTGCCGGACATGGTCGGTCTGTGGGGGATCGAGAAGGCGTTGAATCAGACCCTTACCGGGACGGCGGGGGAGCGTGTTATCAGCGTGGACGTGCTGGGGTACACGCGTTCCATCCAGAGCGAGATGCCGCCTATCCCCGGGAATGACGTAGTGCTGACAATGGACATCCGTCTGCAGTGCCTGGCCGAGCAGGCGTTGGACGCGGTACGTGGAGCCATCATCATCATGGACCCCAACACGGGGGAGATTCTCGCCATGGCCTCGTCACCATCCGTCAGACTTGGGGCAAGCAGTGACGAGTGGGTCGACTACGTGAAGGACGATGCGCACCCTATGCTCGATCGGTGCGCGGTGGGGTGTTACGCGCCCGGATCGGTATTCAAGCCCGTGATTGCGTTGGCGGCGCTGAACAGCGGCCTGTGGGACCCCGAGACGATTGTCCACTGTCCCGGGTATCACCAAGTGGGCAACCGGCGTGTGCGTTGCTGGAACCGCTCGGGTCACGGCCCTCTCAATCTGCGGCAGGCGATTGAGCAATCCTGCAATGCCTACTTCTGTGCTATGGCGGAGCACTGTGGCGTGGATGTCATTCACGATCAAGCTGCCAAGCTGGGGTTTGGAGCCCTGACGGGCATCGGCCCGCCCATTGCGGAGTCCGCGGGGATTCTCCCGGGGCCGGCGTGGAAACGGCAGACACACGGAGCCCCGTGGACTGGCGGGGATACGTGTAACCTGGCGATCGGCCAAGGGGCGCTGTCGGTCACGGTTCTGCAGATGGGAGCCTACATCAGTGCGCTGGCCAATGGGGGTGTGATTTACAAACCGCGACTCGTGCTGGACGGTATGGCTCCTGAGATCGCAAGCGATATGCGGTGGGCCCCGCAGGTCATCGCGCTTATCCGCGCCGGCATGGAGGACGTGATCCACGGAGAGCGCGGGACAGCGAAGGCTGCACGGCTTTCCGACGTCCGCATGTGCGGCAAAACGGGCACGGCCGAGGTCGGTCCGCGCGATAACAGGCGGAAGAACGCGTGGATGTGTGCATTTGCGCCGGCCGACGCGCCGCGATATGCCGTGGCCATGATCGTCGAAGACGGTGAGTCCGGCGGCAGAACTGCAGCCCCTCGGCTCAAACGGCTGATGGAAGGGGTGTTCAGTCAGGAGATCGTCCCCGAAATGGAGGTCTTTGCTCACGTTGGCATCGGAAGGAAACTGGACCATGCCAACTGACACCGTCAACTGCGGGCCCCGCAGCAATGCTGCTTCCACTGTTCTCGACCTGGTTGTCTGCATGTTGGCGTCGACCGGGGTGCTGTTCATCTACAGCACGGGACACGTCGGTCCGGAATGGGCCGTGCTCTCGCCGTGGCCCAAACAAGTCGTATGGGTGGCTCTCGGTGGTGTGCTCTATGCGATGGCTGGGCGCGTTGGCTACGACGCGTTCCGGCGCGCGGCGTCCGCCGGGTACTTGGTGGGACTGCTTCTGCTTGTGCTCGTGTTGTTCATCGGAGTGGAAAGACACGGGGCGCGTCGTTGGTTGCCGTTCTTTGGCGTGACATTTCAGCCGTCCGAGTTGGCCAAACTGACGACCCTGTACTTCCTGGCCGTGTGGCTGTCAGAACGTCCTGATGGTGTGCCCTGGTACAGGAACGGGTTACTGGCCTGTCTGATTGTGGTCGTGCCGTTCCTGTTAATCCTGATCGAGCCCTCGCTAGGGGCGTCCCTCACGCTCGTGCCGGCCGCGTCGGTCATGGTTGCAATGGCGCTCTTTCCGTCGCGGTGGCTCACGGCCGCGACCGTCACGGGGATTGTCAGTGTAGCCTTGGTCCTTGCCATTCTGTTTGTGCCGGAATTCCTGGGTTTGGAGACCGACACGTGGCGGACGTTCCTCAGTGAAGTGGGCGTCCGCGAGTACCAACTCAGACGCATCGAGTCGTTCATCAACGGCGAGGGTTGGAACGAAATTCAGTCGCGAATCGCTGTCTCGACGGGCGGCCTGTTCGGGAAAGGGTTCCTGCAAGGCACGCAGAAAGCGCTCGGCTACCTGCCACGTACGGTTGCGCCGACCGACTTCATCTTCGCGGTCATTGCGGAGGAGACCGGGTTCGTGGGCTGCAGCGTCGTGTTGTTGCTCTACTCCGTACTCTGTGTCATCGGTCTCGGGGCCGCGGCGCGCGCGCCGGACCGTCTTGGCCGGTTGCTTTGTGTGGGCGTGATTACGCTGCTGTATACACATATATTCGTGAACATATCGATGACGATCGGTCTGCTACCGGTGACCGGTTTACCTCTGCCGTTGCTGAGCTATGGCGGGTCCTTTACGGTGACCACGTTGCTGGGGCTCGGACTGGTCCGGAGCGTGTGCGCAGTTTCCTGTCGTGACATCGCTTCCGTTCCTGCTCCCGCAAAGCCCGTGAACCCGCCGCGGACGTTGCCGGTTTCGGGTGGCAAGCTAATCCAACTGGAGTTCAAGCTTTGACGTGAGCGTGCCCGATTTACTTGGGAAGACTTTCCGCTGCGAGTGTGGACGCGAGCACAGCGTCCCTTTGCGCGAGATCGTGTATCGGCATGATGCGGTCGTCACAGTGCCGGGGGTGTTGGCCCGGCACACCGGGGCGCAGACCGTCACGGTTGTCGCGGACGCGCGCACGTACAGGGCCGTCGGGCGCGAGGTGATTGGCTGTTTGCGTGCGGCGGGTATGACGGCGAGCGTACGTGTCGTGCCGGACTGCGATCGTGAGCCCCCGGTGTGCGACGATCGCACCAGAGACGCGCTTCGGGAGGCGATAGACTATGTGCCAGAGGCTTTCATCGCCGTCGGAAGCGGTGTCGTGAACGACCTCACCAAGTGGGTCGCGACCGACCTGTCGCGTCCATACATGGTTGTGCCCACCGCGGCATCGATGAATGGCTACTCGTCCCGCAACATCGCCCCTTCGATCGATGGTGTGAAACGGGTGATCCCCGGCACAGTGCCGTTTGCGATCGTCGCAGACCCGGCGGTCATTGCGGGTGCCCCGTACCGGCTGACGGCCTCGGGACTGGGCGATCTGGTCGCCAAACCCGTGAGCATGACGGACTGGCGCATCAACCACTTGCTCTTTGACGAGTACTACTGCCCGCTCTGTGCCGAGTTGATCCGCGACCTCGAACCCGCCTATCTGGACAATCCGGCCGGGCTTGTGCAGCGCGATCCTGGCACGATAGAAGCCGTGTTCAGCGCCCTGATCTGGTCCGGCGTGTCCATGACCGTTGCCGGGACGTCCAAGCCGGCTTCGGGAGGGGAGCACCTTATCTCGCACACACTGGACATGACAGCCCACGTGCTGAGGATTCCGCATGACTACCACGGCAGGCAGGTCGGTGTAGGGACGATCTTCGCCGCGGCTCTGTATGAACGGTTGCTGGCATCGGAGCGGCCGGTGTTCGCGGTTAGAACTGAACCGACCGACGTCGGTTACTGGCGCGATTTGTCCGGCGCCGTCGAGGAGCACAATGCCGGGAAACGTGACCAGGCGCAGCGCGCCGTGGACCGCCTGTGTGTGCCCGGCGTGTGGGACCAGGTCAGGGAGATCATGCGAGCCGGTGATATCAGCGCACGGAGAGTGAAGGCATGTCTGAGGGACGCGGACTGTGCACATACGATCGATGGGATAGGCTGTACTCGCGAGCGCTTCGTCGATGCCGTGCTGCACTGTCACCAGATGCGGGAGCGGTTTACGGTTATCGATCTGTCCCGGGCCGCGGGGATTCTGCCCGGCGCTGTCCACGATATCGTGGACGAGTTGCTCTGAAACGGTTGCTGCGCCACGTGGCCAGTCCGGCCATGGCTGGCCACGGGGTCACCGAGAACAGAACAGGCCGGTCACATCGGGAAGGCTCTTGACTATGCACTGACGGGGACGTACTGTTCAGGGACGACGTTGGACGCGAGTGTCGACACCGTCCCGGACCGGAGCAGGCTGGTGCAATGGAGTATGATGTTATGAGTGTCCCGGAGGCCGTACCCGACAGGCGGTCTTTCCTGGTAACGTTGACCGGGGGGCTTGCGGTGGCTGGCGCACACACTCGATCACGTGCAGTTGTGGAAGGCGAGAAATGGACCATGCGCCTGTCCGCCTCGAGCGTGGCGTTTACCAAGCTCCCCATCGAGGACGCCTGCCAACGGATCTCCGCCCTCGGATTCGAGGCCATCGATATCTGGTGTCCCTTCCGCGGTTGCATACATCTGAAAGACGTGGCTGAACGGCCTGGGGCGAACGGCTTACAGGCTTTGCTGGCCAAGAACAAGCTCAAGCTCAACGCATTCAGCGTCTGCACGACGGGTTACCAGGCGTATGCACAGCTTCTCGGCGACGTCGGCGGCGGGGTGACGGTTTGTGGCAGTCAGGGCGGGCTGCCGAAAGGCGACGAACTGACCAAACGCATGAAGGCGTTGGGGAAGTCTCGCGCGCATTTGCTGGAGTGCGGAGAGGCGACTGGTGCCCGGTTCGACATCTGACAGAGGAGACGGAAACATGGACGGCAAGATTGGACGACGTGACTTCATGCGCAACAGCGCGGCGGTAGCAGGGGGCGTGGCGGCCGGCTTGGGAGGTAACTTCGTGGCGACGGCTGCGGACGATGAGGAGATCATGAAGACTCGCAGCCACAATGCCGACATGGATTACCGGCTTCTCGGGAAGACGGGACTGTGGATCTCGGCCGTTAGCCTCGGCGGGCATTGGAAAGGCGTCGACAAGGTGACCGGCGAGAAGATACCGGGCGTCAGCAAGCCCGGGCCGGGAGTCGCTCTCGATGCACTGCGGAAGAACCGGTACGACGTACTGACGCGTTGCATGGAGGTCGGCATCAACTATGTGGACGCCTGCACCAAGGCCGAGGTGTCTGTGTACGGGCCGGCTCTGAAAGGGCGTCGGGACAAGATGTACCTGGGATTCGCCATGTGGCCGGAATGCCCGCGCGACGCCAAGTACCGAACGGCGGACGCGCTGTTGGCCAAGCTGGAAGAGGGGATGAAGAGCTCCGAGGTGGATTACGTTGATGTCTGGCGACTTGTTGCCAGCACGCCCGGCAAACACTCGGAAGCCGAGGAGCAGGAGTTCATCAAGGCCTTCGCCAAGGCCAAAGAGCAAGGCAAGGCGCGTTTCACCGGGGTGTCGTCGCACGGCCGCCCGTGGCTCAAACGCCTGGCTGAAACATATCCCGAGCACTTCCAGGTCCTTCTGTTTCCCTACACTGCTGCGTCTGAGGAGTTGCCCAAGGACAGCCTTTTCGACGCTGTTCGGGCACACAACATCGGCACATTCGGCATCAAGCCGTTCGGCAACGCATCGCTGTTCGCCAAGGCAGAAGACGACGAAGAAAAGGCGCGCCGCGCACGTCTCGCCATACGCAACATCCTGGCGAACCCGGCCATCACCGCTCCGATCCCCGGTCTTGCCAGTGTTGAGCAGGTGGATAACATGGCCGCGGCGATCAAGGAGCGACGCGAACTCGCCGCGGCCGAACGGCATGAGCTCGAGGAAGCGGGCCGCGAGATGTGGGCGAACCTGCCGGAAGACTACGAGTGGCTGCGCGAGTGGCAGTACGTGTAACATCCGCGTAGTCGGCAGCAACACGGCGTGAGCATGACAACAGACCAGTCCGGCCCCCGCTCCTTTGTCCCGGCTATCGTGCTCTTGGCTGTCGTGGGGCTGGCTCTGACGGGCCTTTTCCCCGATCGTGCGCCGCCGCCCTGTCTGGCGTCGCCCGGGGATCTTCCGGGCCGCCCGGATTCCGCTTCCCCCGCCCCTCCCGCGCCAGCCAACAACCAGTATTGCCTCGATTGCCACCTGAACTATGGCTTCGACCCTTTTGCCGAAGGCCATCGCATCGCGGGCTTCGGTTGCGTACGTTGCCACGGGGCGTCAATCCCCCACAGCGAAGATGAGAGCGGCAAAGTTCCTCCGGACCGTATGTACCCGTCCGCGGAGATCAACGACTCCTGCCTCCCTTGCCACAAGAACGAAGAGCTCCCTGCAGACTGCAAGCTGAGCGAAGAGCTGAAAGTCTGCATGGACTGCCACAACACACATCGTCTGGACGACCGCAAACGGCGCTGGGACAAGGCTACGGGCGAGTTGATCTTCTGCGCCGAGGAAGATGACGGCGGGATGGGCGAGGAGATGTGAGGCCGGCCCTGTCAGCAAGGCAAACATCCAACAGCGTCTCGCGGCCCTGCGGGAGACGGTTGCACAGATCGAGATCTGAGGAGTGGTACGATGAAGATCCTGTCTCTTTGGTTGTCAGTGTTCGTCGCGGGCGCCGTTCAGGTTGCTGCCGCGGGCAAGCGTTGCGTCAGCGGGATCTACCCGCATCTGGCGATGTATAACAACGAGGGAGAATGCGGGACCGGCGCCGTCGTGCCATGGGCCGGTCGACTGTGGGTCATCACCTACGGGCCGCACTTGATCAAGGGGTCGAGTGACAGGCTCTACGAGATCACGCCGGAACTCGAACAGATCGTGCGCCCGGAGAGTTCCGGGGGCACGCATGCGAATCGCATGATCCACACGGAATCGCAGCAGCTCTTCATCGGGTACCACGTGATCGGTGCCGACGGCACGGTACGAACGATCCCGTGGAAGGTGATGCCGGGGCGGCTGACCGGGGCGGCGCGTCATTTGACAGACTCGGCGAACATGATCTACATGGCGACGATGGAGGAGGGGTTGTACGAGATCAACGTCCACACACTGGCGGTGAAGGAGCTGATCCGGGATGGCAATGTGGGCAATACGGAAGGATTCGATCTGCCGGCTGACACGCCTCACAGCAAGCTGCCCGGATACCATGGGAAAGGGCTCTATAGCGGCCAGGGACGGCTGATCTACTCCAACAACGGCGAGCGCGGCGGACGGGCGCACACCGATCCAGCGACTACGTCCGGGGCGTTGGCGGAATGGCGGAGCAACGGCGATTGGCAGCTTGTGCGTCGCAACCAGTTCACGGAAGTGCGGGGGGCCGGAGACCTGAGCGGCAACACAAATGTTGACAGCGACCCGGTCTGGGCCTTGGGGTGGGATCACCGATCCGTGCTCCTCATGTTGCTCGACGGTGGGACATGGACGACGTATCGATTGCCCAAAGGCAGTCACAGCTACGACGGTGCGCATGGATGGAACACCGAGTGGCCGCGCACGCGCGACATCGGCGAGGACGCCATGTTGGGCACGATGCACGGCACGTTCTGGCGATTCCCCAAGACGTTCTCGCAGCGGTCGTCCGCGGGTATCGCGCCCCGCTCGAACTACCTGAAGGTGGTGGGCGATTTCTGCCGTTGGGACGACCGGATTGTGCTGGGGTGTGATGACTCGGCCCAGAAGGAGTTTCTGAACACGCGTCCGCTCAAGAGTCGCCACGGTGCTCCCGGGCAGTCGAACTCCAACCTGTGGTTCGTCGAGCCGAGCACACTGGACCATCTGGGGGCCGTCATCGGCCGCGGCTCCGTGTGGCTCCGGGAAGATGTGGAGGCCGGTGTCCCGAGCGATCCGTACTTGTTCGACGGCTACGAGCATCGGATGGTCTGGATGGCACACTCCACCGAGGCGCCGGTTACGTTTGTGTTCGACGTCGACCGCCAGGGAAACGGTCAGTGGGCCGAGCTTCGTCGGGTGACCGTGCCGGCCAACAGTAGCGTGTCCCACATCTTTGGCCCCGAGGATCGGGGGGCGTGGATTCGCGTGCGAGCGGACAGGGCAGGGGAGGGTGTCAGCGTGCATTTTCAGTACCGGAAGAACGACGATAGACCCCGCGAACCAGACACGATGTTTGCGGACCTCGCGAGGGTCGGCACCACGGCCTCGTGCGGCGGCATCGTGCGCTGCCTTGGCGGAGACAGGCGCACCATGGGAGTCGTCGCCGTCGATACCGCAACGGGGGCGGAAGTGGGGTACTACGAGTTGGACGGGGACTTGAAGCTCAGGAAGGCTGATGCTCCGGACGGACGAGGCGCTGTCCTGGCCGGCGCGCCACCGGCGGGTGTATTGGAGGTGGACGCTGCGTCGGTCGTGCTGGTCGAGAATGGTCAGCGGTTCCGTATCCCTGCCAATCCGGCATACGCGGCACAGGGCACGCACAAGCCCACGCCGACGGCTGCGCCCGAAAAGGACGATCAGCCGAACCTGGCCTTCGGGGCCGACGTGACCGTGAGTTCCGCCCACGGCGAGTACGCAGCGGCCAACGCCGTGGACGGCGAGGCGACGGAGAAATCGCGTTGGGTGTCGGCCCGGGAGGGCGAGAAGTGGATTGTGCTCGACCTGGGGACGGTGAAGGACATTGCATGTGCGCGGATTGTCAGCGGCTACGAGAAGGGCAGTGGCACCATGGTGGCCAACGCCAGACTCCAAGTAGAAGCCGAGGGAAAGTGGGTCGATATCCCCGGCGGAGTCATCGCGGGCAATCGACTGGTGACGCGTGCCGTCAACTTCGACGAGCCAGTCAAAGGACAGCGTTTCCGCCTCGTCTCCTCGGACACGGGATACGTACGGATCTATGAACTCGAACTCTACGCCGAGCCGCGCAAGGACGTGACACCCGCAGCAGATCTGGCGGCTGCCCGGGTCTGTCGCGAGGTGGCGACAGAACGCGACCTGCTCAATTGTCACGGCACCTTCTACGAGCTGCCGGCGCGCAACGCCGGCGGGCTGGCGAAGATCCGGCCTGTCGCGAGCCACGACCTGGCCATCCACGACTACGCCAGCTTCCGGGGGATGCTTGTGCTGACCGGAATCGCGCCAACCGGACTGACGGATGGTAACGAACACATCGTCGTCAGTGACGACGGGAGATGCGCTGTCTGGTGCGGCGTCATCGACGATCTCTGGAAGCTCGGGAAACCCCGTGGCGAAGGCGGCCCCTGGCGAGATACGGTGGCCCAAGCGGGAGTACCGTCAGATCCGTACTTGATGACCGGTTACGACAAGAAGGCGATTGCGCTGTCGCATGAAGGAGAGGGCATAGCGACTTTCACGGTCGAGATCGATCCCGACGGGACGGGGCTGTGGTGCAAGTACCGGGATGTTGCCGTGGCGAGCGGCAGAACCGTGACACACGAGTTTCCGACTGGCTTCAGTGCGTACTGGGTGCGTGTGACATCCGACACAACCACCACAGCCACAGCGTGGTTGACGTACGAGTAGCGCCCCTGTCGACGGCAACTCACCGGCTTTGTGTCGACTGCTTGTCAGTCGACTTCCGGTTCGAAGGGCGCGTCGCCGACTTCTGCCTGGAGACGGTGTAGTTCGTCCTTCAACTCGCGCACGATGCCGGCGTAAGCGGGATCCAGGTAGACGTTGTTCAATTCGTAGGGATCCTCCTGCAGGTCGAACAACTCCCACTCCCTCTTCTTGGGCTCATCGAGCGTGTTGGGCTGGCCGCAGGCGTCGGAGTAGTAGTAAATCAACTTGTGACGGTGCGTGCGGATCCCGTAATGGGCATACACCCAGTGGTGCGACAGATGCATCCAGTAGCGGTAATACATGCCCGTGCGCCAGTCTTCGGGTGCGCGTCCGTTGAGGATCTCGCGGAAGCTCCGGCCCTGTATGTGCTCCGGAATGTCGATGCCGGCGTAGTCGAGCCACGTGGGCGCAAAATCGGCGTTCAGAATCATGTCCGTGGACACCGAATCGGGCTTGATCTCTTTCGGATAGCGCATGACGAATGGCATGCGCAGTGATTCCTCATACATGAACCGTTTGTCATACCAACCGTGGTCGCCTAGAAAGAAGCCCTGATCCGACGTGTAGATCACAATCGTGTTCTCGGTCAGGCCCTCGCGGTCGAGATAGTCGAGCACCCGACCAACATTGTCGTCGACCGCGGCCACGCAGCGCAGGTAGTCCTTGATGTAGCGCTGGTACTTCCACTTCTTGAGGTCTTCCTGACTGTCGAATGTGACGACTTCGCCTTCAGCCGTGGTCAGGCTGTAGGAGGCGATGTCGTCTGGCGGAACCAGCGCATCACCCCACTTGGCATCGCCCTCCAGTCTCAGCTTGACGTCGCGCGCATTCATGTGGCAGTCAATGCGCATCCTGGCGGCGTGGGCGGCCTCGGAACGCGTGCTGTAGTCATCGTCGAACGTCTCGGGGTAGGGGACCTCGACGTCGTCGTACATGTGGGCGTGCTTGTCGTCCGGCTCCCACGGACGGTGGGGGGCTTTGTGATGGTACATGAGCATGAAGGGCCGGGTCGAATCGCGGCCCTCCAACCATTCGAGCGAGAGGTCGGTGATGACGTCGGTCGTGTACCCCTGGTACTGGACCTTCTCCCCATCGCGCACCATCTCCGGATCAAAGTACGGCCCCTGGCCCTGGAGGATGTTGTAATGATCGAAACCGGTCGGCCAATGGGCCGGGCCTTGACCCAGGTGCCACTTGCCGATGAGAGCCGTCTGGTAGCCGTTGCGTTGCAGGATCTTGGCCACGTTCTCCTGGCGATTGTCGATATGTGCGCCGATGGTGGTGACGCCGTTGATGTGATTGTACGTGCCCGTGAGAATGGTCGCGCGGCTGGGCTCACAGATAGAGTTGGTGCAGAAGCAGTTGTCGAACCGAATGCCCTCCCGGGCAATGCGATCCAGGTTGGGCGTCCGGTTGATCCGGCTTCCGTAGCAGCTCATGGCATGGGCCGCGTGATCGTCGGTCATGATAAAGAGAATGTTCGGTCGGTCTGCCATCTGCGTGTCTGCGCTCCGTTGCTGATTCGGCATCGTGGGGATCTGTCAAGATGGCGCGACGACCGCGGAATGCCAGAGCACGAAGCGCGAAAGCGTGCGTGTCGACCCGTCGCGTTTGCAGTGCAGGGCTCTGGACGTGATGCGTCTTGCTGTTACAGTCCGTGACGAGAGACGACAGTTGACACGAGACAGGAGACGCGATGAACCGGCCGAACATCCTCTACATTCACTCCCACGACACAGGTCGCTACATCCAGCCGTACGGACACGCTGTGTCCACTCCCAACCTGCAGCGACTGGCCGAGCAGGGAGTCCTGTTCCGCCAGTGTTTCACGGCGAACCCGACGTGTTCCCCGAGTCGTGCCGCATTGTTGACTGGGTGCTCGCCGCACACAAACGGGATGGTCGGACTGGCCCACCGCGGATTCGGACTGCACGACTACTCGTGGCACATCGTCCACACGCTCCGGAAGGCGGGTTACCACTCGGCATTGTCCGGGACGCAGCACGTGATCTCGCACGATCGCAGAACGGAGATCGGATACGACCAGGTGCTCGAAGGTGCTGGCCCTCACGAGATGGCGTGTGCGTTCCTGGACGATCCGCCCGAGCAGCCTTGGTTCCTGACGGTTGGTTTCGGCGAGACGCATCGCGAGTTCCCCGAACCGGGACCGGGCGACGACGAACGCTACTGTCTCCCTCCCGCGCCTCTGCCGGACACCCCGCGGACACGGCGGGACATGGCGGAGTTCAAGACGTGTGCCAGGCGTCTCGACGGGAAGATGGGTGCTGTCTTCGATGCGCTCGACCGCAACGGACTGACCGGGAACACGCTTGTCATCTGCACCACCGACCACGGCATTGCGTTCCCGCGCATGAAGTGCAATCTGCATGACAGTGGCACGGGCGTGATGCTGATCATGCGCGGCGCGGGCGGGTTCACGGGGGGGAGGGTTGTGGACGGTATGGTTTCCCACATCGATGTCTTTCCGACCGTGTGCGACCTGCTCGGGATCGACGTGCCGGAGTGGGTACAGGGCGTCTCGATTCTCCCGCTTGTGCGTGGCGAAGTCGAGCAGGTGCGAGAGGAGGTCCACGGCGAAGTCAACTATCACGCGGCGTACGAGCCGATGCGGTCTGTCCGCACGACCGGGTGGAAGTACATACGTCGGTTCGACGGTCGGACGCGGCCCGTGTTGCCCAACTGCGATCAGGGCTTGAGCAAGGACGTGTGGATGGCACACGGCTGGCCGCCCGTATACGAGGAGGAACTCTACGACGTGGTCCTCGACCCCAACGAATGCCGGAACCTGGCTGGCGTTGCGGAGTTCGCAGACGTGCACAATGACATGCGCGCACGGTTGCGGCGCTGGATGGAGGCGACGGAGGATCCGTTGCTCGCGGGCAACGTGCCCGCTCCCGCGGGTGCAAAGGTCAACGATCCGGATGGCATCTCCCCCCGGGAAACGCCCAAGCTGGCCGGCTGAGTCGCCGTGATCACCACTCGAACCCGATGGCGTCGAGGAAGGCGCGGGCGATGATCATGTGCCCGACGGCACCGGGGTGGACGCGGTCGCCGGCGATGGCTTCGCTGGGTACGTTGCCCAGGACCTTGTCAAACGCTGCTTGTGTGTCGACGAAGATGGCACCCGTACTCTCGGCGATCCTCTTGACCAGTTGCCCGTAGCGGTCCATCATCTGGCGCATGTCATCGTCCAGGCTGCTCTCGATGAAATAGGGAGCCATCAGCACCAGGCCTTTCCACGGCTGGGCCTGCGTAAGCAGCTTGCGCAAGGTGGTCTCGTAAAGGTGGGGGAGTACGTGCATGTCCGGCTCGAGCGGGTTGTCGAACTGCCGCCACACGTCGTTGATGCCGATCATGACGCTGAGCCACGTGGGACGCAGGTCCAGCACATCGGCTTGCCAGCGTTGTTCCAGATGCAGCACGGTGTTGCCGCCGATCCCGGTGTTCAGAACACGGACGCGGCGCTCCGGGTAGCGGGCGGTGAGCAATGCGTTCACCATGTTCACGTAGCCGTTGCCCAGTCCGTTTCCGCGACCGACGGGTCGTGCACGGCCGCAGTCGGTGATGGAATCGCCGATGAATAGAAGCGTCTCGTTCTGTCCAATCTTCACGGGGGGTATCCCTTTCCCTGTTCAAGTGTCACATCCTGTGCCCAGATGATTCCGCTCAGCCATGGACGTCTGGGCCGGAACGGCTAAACTATAGTCCAGTCAACGTGTTGTTGCCGTTGCGAGAATCGCAGATTGCACGTCGGGAAGTGGAACGAAAACCGGTGCCACACCAACAGGGGTCGAGTTCGTGAATATCCTTGGAGTCTCCGCATTCTACCACGATTCTGCTGCCGCGCTCGTCCGGGATGGTGAGATAGCGGCCGCGGTTCAGGAAGAGCGGTTCACCCGCAAGAAGCATGATCATCGGTTCCCGCTGAATGCCGTGTCCTCGTGCCTTGCTCAGGCAGGGATCTCGCCGTCCGACCTGGACTACATCGTTTTTTACGACAAGCCGCTGCTGAAGTTCGACCGGTTGCTGGAGACGTACATTGGCTACGCGCCGTTCGGAGTCCGCTCGTTCCTGCGAGCGATGCCGTTGTGGCTCAAGCAGAAACTCCACATGCGGCGCGAGATCCGCAACAGTATGGCAGCGCCGACCGACGCCAAGATCCTCTTCACCGAGCACCATGAAGCCCACGCAGCCGCGGCGTTCTTTCCTTCTCCTTTCGAGGAAGCTGCCGTCTTGACCCTCGACGGCGTCGGCGAGTGGTCCACAGTCAGCTTCGGAGCCATCTGAGGTGGTCCGTCAAGCGTTTTCTCGATGTTTTGTCAACAGGCTTCATGCCGCTGGCAGATGCTCGCAGAT
>JGI10211J34971_10001241_pt1 | contig 21285 bp, 25 predicted proteins | sample Etolagsediment_FD_34971 | JGI IMG/M metagenome (IMG submission 34971)
GAATCAAAGAATGACATAGCAGAGAACATGATGAATCTCTACGCAAAATACAAGGGCAACTAATATGTCTTTCAAGGATTATCTAGCAGAAGCAGAGAGAGCCAGGACAAATCCAATCACTGATGATCATGTTGACTTCATAGTTAACATGGATACCGTGATCGAATCAATAGTTGAATCACATGATGAAGAATCAATGACATTGATCATGGATGAAGAGTGCCAGAAGATACTGGAACACTGTGGATGCGAGTTTGATGATGGTGTTGAGTTTGCCGTGTTTGACGAGGCAGAATANCAAGGCAAGAAGGTCAAGCTCAATGATCCGATNAGGACATCAGAGAATCCAAAGAAAAAATTCAAGGTATACGTTAAGGATCCTAAGTCAGGCAACGTTAAAGTTGTTCGCTTTGGTGATCCTAACCTATCAATCAAGAGAGATGATCCAAAGAGACGTAAGTCATTCCGTGCTAGACATGGTTGTGACAAGGCGTCAGCCAAGGACAAGACAAAAGCCAAATACTGGTCATGTGCGATGTGGCGCAGAGGCAAAAAAGTTAGTGATTTGGATTAATGAAACACATCATCTACAAAACCACTAACAAAGTCAATGGCAGATATTATATTGGCAGGCATTCTACAGATAATCTAAATGACGGGTATTTAGGTAGCGGCCAGGGCATAAAAAATGCCATTAACAAATACGGTAAAGAAAATTTCACAAGAGAAATAATTGCAACTGCAGAAACGACAGATGATCTTTGGGAACTTGAAAAAGAAATAGTTAATGAAGAGATTGTAAAAGATTCAAAGAGTTATAATCAAGCATATGGCGGTGGCAATTGGCTACATGAACTAAAAAAACAAGACCCAGATGCACATATAGCACATCAACGTCGAGCAGGATTAGCGTTTGCTAAGGTATATCACAAATATAAAAAAAATACAGACTGGCATAAAAAAGGTGGACATGCAAGTTCTAATGCTAAACAGAAATATAAATTAACATCTCCAGATGGGAATGTAAAGATATTAGGATACAATGAGCTAGTCAATGAATGTAAAAATAATGATTGGTCTTTTAATTCAGTCTATTGGCAAGCAAGACGAAACAATGTGGTTACCCAGGGAAAAGCTCAGGGTGTTAGGATAGAGGTAATATAATGCGTGCCAAGGACTTCCTATCGGAACGCCGACAGGGTAAACCTAACGAACAGCACTCAAAAGCCACTCCTGGCGCATACACTAACAACGGTGACAGATACTACGGTTTATATCGTGCCAGTATGCTCATGGCTCGTGCTCCTGGTGATGACGCGGACATAGACACGGATTCAGTGGCGGCCAAACCATACATTGGTGCATACACTCCAGAAGAGAAGAAGATGATAGATGCCGCACACAAGGCACTGGGTCTAGCAACAGAAACAGAAGCAGAAGGGCCATCCGGAGAGATGGATGACACTAACAAACAGTCGCCGGTAATGGCGGCCAAGTGGCAAAGGAAGAAATAATGAAATGTAAATACTGTGGCTGTGTCTCACACTGTGGCCAGAGTTGCACTAACTGTTGGAACTGTCCAGACTGTCATTGTCATGAATGTGAGACAGATGTTACAACAATAAAATACAGCGATAACACTGACGCAAGAGATTAATAATGTTTGAATACAAAGTTTACATACAGAGAGTAGTTGACGGAGATACTGTTGACGTAGATATTGATCTAGGATTTGGCGTTATACTTAAAAAAGAACGTGTTAGAATCATGGGCATTGACACTCCGGAATCAAGAACAAGAGACAAAGTAGAAAAGAAGTTTGGTCTAGCAAGTAAGGCAAGACTAAAAGAAATACTGGGTAAAGAAGCAGTGTTAGTATGCAAGGAATACGATGCCAAAGGTAAGTTTGGTCGTGTCCTGGGTGACTTTACTACCAATGATGGACGCATGGCAACAGACGTTCTAGTAGAAGAAGGTCACGCTGTAGCATACTTTGGCGGCTCAAAAGAAGAAATACAGGCAAAGCATCTAGTTAATAGAGAAAAACTATTGCGAGAAGGTAAGGTAACACTATGAAATTTGAAGAATTCCAAGAAGGCAAATACAGAGAGAACGATGTAGAAGAGTTCGTTCCTAGCGACGAACAACTTGATGAGATCAAGAATAAGTATCTCCCCGATTGGGACATGCGAGATCACAGAGAGCTACATGCCATGTATGTCTGCCAAGACCATCAAGAAGCAGAGGAAATGATAGTGTTCATCAATGAGCTATCAGAGGACATGGATCACTTTGCGGAAGTGACACAGGATGTTGCAGAAGTAACTGTAAAGACGTCTACGTTTGACGTTAAGGGCCTTACAATACTAGATTTCCAGCTCGCTATGTCAGTAGATGCCTATGCGGCAGAAAAAGGCATTAAACAGGTTCCCACATCAGGTAACTTTGGCATGCACGAGGATGCCACTGAAGAAGACAACTTCACCATTGATGACATTAAAAATTTAGAAAAAGTCAGAGACTTAGAAACCATGAAGGCACAAGCCAAGAAACTGATTAAAGGTAAGCCAGTCAGAAGAATGAAACCAGAAAAGATCAGTTATTTCTATGATAGGGTTGATAGTTTAACATCTCCTATGAAGGTCATTAAATTAATGTATGATTTATTACTTGCAGGAGAAGGACACAAGGTAATTGGTTCTAGAAATAGCATGGGTGCTAACGCATACAGACAACGTTTTGGTGACAGTATTGAGAACGATGATACAATGATGGATGAAGAAGCCAAGAAGGATGCCTGCTACCACAAGGTAAAAGCAAGATACAAGGTATGGCCTAGTGCGTATGCTTCAGGTGCACTAGTGCAGTGTCGCAAGAAAGGTGCTAAGAATTGGGGTAACAAGAGTAAGTAATGCGTAGTTCAGAATTTATCACAGAACTTAATTGTCAGTATGGTGAATACTACTGTTCTACTGACAAGAAAGTAAAGTGTCGCAAGAGTCCTAAAAAATCAAGAACTGACGAGAAGTGTTGGGACGGATATGAAAAGAAAGGCATGAAGACCATGTTTGGCAAACGTGTTCCGAACTGTGTTAAGAAAGAAGATAAAACAGACGTTGAAGAAAATCTACGTGATTGGTTTGGCAAGGGTAAGAAAGGCGGAGCCGGAGGTGGCGGTTGGGATCGCTACAACACTAAGGGTGAACGCATTGGTAAGTGTGGCGATGCTAGTGAGAAGGAAGGCAAGCCTAAATGTTTATCAAAGTCAGCCGCGGCTAAACTAAGAGCCAAGGGTGGTAAAAAAGCAATAGCACAAGCAGTGCGTAGAAAACGTAGAAAAGATCCAAACAAAGAAAGACGTGGTAAGGCTAAGAACGTAACCAACAAGTATAAGAAATGAGAAATTATATCAACATAGTAGAGGCCGCAGTAAAAGGATGTCCGGTTGCCACACAGGACATTGATGTTAATCTCAAGAATAGACAGAAGGCCATTGACGAATATCACTACGGTCCAGCAAATCCTGATCAACCAGAGAACTATTGGAAGGATGCGGCTAAACGCTGGGACATCAAAGAAACAACAGCAAAGACTATGAAGTGTAATAACTGTGGAGCATTTGATGTTTCAGATCAAATGTGGTCTTGCATAGAGTCAGGCATACAGGGTGACGAAAAGTCAGCAGATGCTATGGCAACTATACACAAAGCAGACATTGGTTACTGCAACTTCCTACATTTTAAATGTGCCGGCACTAGATCATGCTCAGCATGGGTGAGTGGCGGAGCCATAGACGACAAGGACAGAACTTCCTAACTTAGATAAATAGTGTTATGGCACTAACACTATCATCATCAAATCCAGATCAGTCAGCATTGACTAGACCTAACGATCCAAGAGACCCTAACGGGATCGCACACGCTACCAATACAGCATCACCTGGAGACACTAAAGCAGATAGAGCAACAACTAAACTGGCCTATGCGTCCTGGTTAGCAGATTGGAAAGCAAACTCATCAGGTAATTCAGCTTACGAAGAAACGTTTCCAGTAGCAGGCTCTGGCATAACGTATTCAGGCGACTAGTAGATGGTAGATAGAGCAAATAATAATTCAACAGCCTACGAACATCCACAGGAGAGTAACCTCTTTAATATTCATAAGGCCATGGAGTATAATGCTCTTGGTCAACCGATCATACGTGTCACGGGTTCAACATCAGCATCAGCCACGGACGGCATTGACGCATTTGGTCGCCAGCAGGTGGCACAACCTTACACCTTATTTGACAGCCAACATAGATACGCACAGAACGACAAGTATTGGACCTCAACGGCCAGTGGTGCTACAATAGCACACGATGCCAACGCCAGTGTGGTTAATATGAACTTGGCCACGACCAGTGGTAGCAAGGCCGTGATGGAAACCACAAAGGTATTTCCATATCAGCCAGGCAAGGCCCTAGAGATATTTGCCACATTTACAATGGATTCACCACAGACCAATTTACGTCAGCGTGTGGGATACTTTGGCACGGAAAACGGTGTGTTCCTAGAACAGGATGGCAGTGATGTTTACCTAGTGCTAAGATCTAAATCCTCAGGTTCTGTGGTAGAGACCAGAGTGGCACAAGCAGACTGGAACACGGACACACTGGATGGCAACGGTCCCAGTGACCTAACACTAGATCTAACTAAATCACAGATCTTGTTCATAGACATTGAGTGGTTGGGCGTGGGCACGGTAAGAGCAGGCTTCGTGATCAATGGCGCTTTTGTCTTCGCACACAAGTTCCATCACGCTAACCTATCAACATCAACATACATGACCACGGCGGCCTTGCCAGTGCGTTATGAGGCAGAAGCAACGGACACACTTGGATCAACGGCGCAGATGAAACACATCTGTTCAACAGTGGTATCCAGTGGTGGCTTTGCTCCAGGTGGAAGAAGTTTCCAATATGGACGTGGACTCACATACTATACCGCGTCCACGGCAGGCACATTCTATCACTTGGTCAGTTTAAAATTAAACTCATCGAGACTGGATGATATTGTTATTCCAAACAACATCAATGTGTTGACCGACAGCAATCAGAACTTACAGTATAAACTAGTTCTCAATGCCACGTTCTCAACACCTCTGTCATTTACCACACACGCCAATGGCACAGTGGATCATTCTGTGACCAACACGGCAGTCTCAGCCCAGGGCACTGAACTGGCAACGGGCTATATAGTCAACAAGGGTGAGGCAGGAACATTTACTTTAGAAGCGTTACGACAACTACAACTGTCAAGACAGAACACAACTGCTGACGTGCTAAGTCTAATAGCCACAGCAGATTCAAACAACACCACAATGACCGGCAACTTTGGTTGGTTAGAACCCTTAAGGAGTTAACGTGTTCACCAGGATCAACGTTCCCCTAGTCCAAGATCCCCGATGCACCAAGGCACTGGCCTTCACACCCAATAGAGAAGACTTCCGTTATTATGACAAGGATGGATTTGAGCTCTGCCAAGCTGAGCTAAAATATTATGAGCTCGAGGAACACCCCATACATCAACCCATACTTAATCACAGATTGTGGCAGGAAGAATGGATGCAGATAGACCATCCTCGCTTGATGCTTGATCATGCCATGATCCTACATCGCTGTTCATTCGAGGGTGAGGCCAGAGAACAGCTAGAGGGTTTGAAATCCAAGATACCACAGGCTGATCTATTGTTACGCACCAAGCAACAGTGGGGTTGGGACTTTGACATGGACTATGTGAGGGATGACGGAGAGATGTTCGAGGTCCTGCATGTCGAATGTGATTTCAATGACTTCAATGAGTTTAGGGACAAGTTATATGAGTTCGAGGATAGGATCAATCGCATGGATTTCGAGGACTCAGCGAGACGGATATGGCGAGCCAGGGACGAATGGCGACATCTCAAAGGATTCACACAAAACGATTGGAAGGCTAAGTATCTCCTTGGTTGGGAAAAATCCGAATACACAGAAAAAGCCGTATAAGTAAAGCAAACAACTAACACGGAAAGAAACAAATGTTTGACGCGGCAAAACTAAAACTATACTATGACTTCTGTCTCAACACAATGCGTGACGAGGGAGAAGTTCCTGAAGTAGAACAACTCACTGCACAGATTATTGAGAACTTCATTAAACCTTTAAAACTAAAAAAGACAGCAAAGATTTTAGATATTGGATCAGGTGTAGGATACTTCCTTGATCAGATGAAAGACTTAGGCTATAAAGATGTCACAGGAGTTAGTTGGACCGAGGGTGATCTCAAAGCACTAAAAGAAAAGAAACACAAAGTCATCAAAGGTGACATTAACTTTGTCAAAGACGATGACGACAAGTATGATTTTATATACTGTAGACATGCACTAGAACATTCACCGTTTCCAATGATAGCATTAATCGAATATAATAGACTACTTAAGAAAGGTGGACAACTATATGTTGAATGCCCAGCACCACATAATGCTCGAATGTATGAAAATTGGGATAATCATTATAGTATAATGAATGAGATCATGCTACAGAGTTTAGTTACTAGAGCAGGTTTTGAAATAGAATGGTATCGCAACGCACAGATACCTATTACACACAATGATACAGGTAAAACGACACAGGACACATATAACTGTATACTAGCAAAGAAAAAGGCCACACTCGCAGTTAAATAAGTGTATGGACATCAAAGACTTAAAAAGACTAGCAGGCGTTAAGGACACACCTGACATGGGTGAGAACATATCTCACACGGCATCTGAAAAGGCGGCCTATCAACGTAAACATAATATTAGACCAGGTGATAAAGAGTGGTTTCAGTTGTGGTTTTCACAACCTCACTTAACAGGTGAGAATCCAATGCCTAGAGACAAGTAATGGCGGCAAAATCATTAGACGGTGTATTAATTAAAAAAGCACACGCTAAAGTTACCTATACGGCAGAACAAGTAGAGGAATTTAAGAAATGTGCTGATCCCAAAATGGGTGCGAGATATTTCATGGAAAACTTTTTCCATATCCAGCACCCAACTCGTGGTGGCATCAAATATGATCCATACGAATATCAAGAACGTCTAATAGATACATATCACAACTATCGTTACTCAATATCAATGATGCCCAGGCAGACGGGTAAGTCAACATCAGCCGCGGGTTACCTCTTATGGTTCGCCATGTTTGTTCCAGACTCAACAGTGTTGGTGGCCGCACACAAATACGCAGGCGCCCAAGAGATCATGCAACGTGTCCGTTATGCTTACGAAGCATGTCCAGATCATATCCGTGCAGGTGCTGTCAGTTACAACAAGGGATCACTGGAGTTTGACAACGGCAGTCGAATTGTAGCACAGACGACAACTGAAAACACTGGTCGAGGTATGTCTATATCAATGCTATACTGTGACGAGTTTGCTTTTGTGAGGCCTACCATTGCCCGTGAGTTCTGGACTTCAATATCACCTACACTGGCAACAGGTGGTAAGGCCATTATCACATCGACACCTAACTCAGACGAGGATCAGTTTGCCTTGTTATGGAAGGGTGCTAATAAGTGTGAAGATGCCAACGGCAATCAAACAGAAGTAGGTGTTAACGGATTCAAGGCATACAGATCATACTGGAAAGAACATCCAGACAGAGATGAGAAGTGGGCAGAAGAAGAACGTGGCAAACTAGGTGATGAACGTTTCCGTCGTGAAATGGATTGTGAATTTATCATCAACGATGAGACACTGATAGCACCAATACACCTCTTGGATATGAAAGGCATCGAACCCGTGAACAAGACAGGACAGGTTCGTTGGTATAATGAAATAGTAGCAGACCATATCTACACAGTAGGATGGGATCCTAGTCTAGGAACAGGCGGTGACTACTCGGCCATGGAAATATTTGATGCCACATCAATGACACAGATAGCAGAATGGAAACACAATAAGACTACAATACCTGAACAGGTGCGTGTGTTCTCAGACATTATCAAACATTTAAGAGACAAAGGTGTGGATCAAAACAACATCTACTTTTCAGTTGAGAACAACACCATAGGTGAAGCGGCCTTAATATCAATAGCAGACTTTGGCGAGGAAAACATACAGGGTTTGTTCTTAAGTGAAGATAAGAAAGCAGGACAAGGCAGAAGATTCCGTAAAGGCTTTAACACAACAAACAAGTCAAAGATTGCGGCCTGCTCAAAATTAAAAACTTTAATTGAAACAGGTAGACTACAGATCAAATCACAACCTCTAATCAGTGAGCTCAAGAACTTTGTAGCATCAGGCACCAGTTATGCGGCCAAACCCGGCGAACACGATGATCTAGTCATGGCCACAGTGTTGGTAGTTCGTATGATGCAACAGATACAGCAGTATCACAAAGACCTTGGCGAGAATATGACTGATCACACAGACGTAGATGTAGAGCCAATGCCCTTTATAATGTTTTAGATAAATACTCGTATGATATCCACAGACCAAATTAGACAGAACTTATTTGACCTATTAGCAGTCAAAAACTTTGATGTAACTACACGAGATTCAAAAGGTAAAGAAACAGGTGATGCCAAAGACGCAGACCTATTCTCATTTGACTACAAGATGGACGACACTAACTATGGCACAGTAGTTATCACTATCACTCCTGAGGGTGTGTTGGAAGTGTTCTACGGTGACAGACTGGGTCGTTCAATGGATAAAGATCATAAAACAACTTGGTATGACTTCCTGTATCAATTGAGACACTTTAGTCGTAGAAATATGTTACAGTTTGAACTCAAACATATGAACAAACTAAAACACGCAATGAAGACTATGGCCGCAGTTACAGAAGGCAAATACTACGGTTACAAGAACACATCATACACGAAACCAACCAAAGAAGCAAAACTTAAGATCGTTCATTCTAAGCCAATCGACGAGGAACAAGGTGATGCCCGTTATAGAAACGTGGCAAAACTTTATGTTGAGACAGCAGAGGGAGAGAGATTCAAGTTACCTTTCACTAAGTTATACGCAGGTCGTGCCATGGCAAGACACTGTTCAGAGGGTGGTTTACCTTATGATGAGTTTGGTGCTTACATTTCAGAGATGGTTGATGACATCAAGGTATTAGAACAGTTCTTACGTTCAGCTCGTGGTAAGGAGTGGACAGACGCAGGTGCTGATCTAATGGTTGAAACAGGTATCAGACACTTGGCTAACTTGAAAAAGAAAGTCAAGAAAATGATCAGCCGTCGTGGATATAGAGAGGAACTAGACGCATTTAGTCCTCAACAAGAACAAGAGCATAGTGAAACCACTGACAAGATCAGAGAGATGTTCACACAGACACTACTAGACACTAGAATTGAACAAGCGATTCCAGTATTAAACAAATTAGAGGCGAGGGACTCTGTAATGAAAGAAATTAACGAATTTGAACAATGGGCTGACGAAACCACTCAGTTAGATCTAGGCGAAGGCTTTGATCCTAAAGAATTTGAAGGCGAAATGAATTGGGAATACGCAGGCGATGATGGCGAACCAGGTTATGGTGGTGTCCGTTATGTTGCTAAAGTGATTGATGGTCGTCCGGTGGTAGATCCAGCATCACTGACAGGTTGGTGCCGTGGCGATGGTAACAACAAACTAACAGACGAATGGTGCACTGACATGGTAAGACCAGGTGGTAGTGATCATCAAGACGCATTACAAGCCGCTCAAGAAGATGCTGACGAACAATGGCAAGAGCGTGACGTTGATGTTCCTGCTATGGAAGACACTGTTAATAAAGAAATTGTTAAAGAATTTGATGACAGGATTTATCAACTCCGAAAAGAAGACGACAGTGGCATTAAAGTTGCTAGTTGGATCAACACAAACTATGGTCAGACTGACGCTATTTTACTAAGAAAAGGCCAAGAATTTGCTTTAGGCACCGATTTGGCTAATATGGACTATTATGGTTGGTGGGAATGTGGTCCTACCTGTGCTTGGGACGAATTTACAAAAGAAGCAAAAATCGCTCCAGGACAAGGATACTATCATTGGACAAGCAAAGATGATTTTGTTCAATGGTATAAGGATAACCCTTCATTAGCCAACAAACATATCAGGATTGGTGTTGATATAACTGCTCCAAAAGAGGATAAACCATTTAGTTATGGCCCAGTGACCCTAAAAGCAAAAACAAATGATCCTGAGCTTCAACAACTTATACAAGATTATAAGGGATCAATTAAAGTTCTTAGTTGGACTAGATATCAGGATGGCAATGATGCTATTTTACTAAGAAAAGGCAATGAACTTGTTTTTGCTTCGGAGTTTGGTAGCTTAGATCCAAAAAGTTTGTATAAAAGGGGAGAATCAGCCTTTGAAAATCTTTGGGCGACCTGGACCGATGGAGCAAAACGAAAGGTTAGCGGTGTTATTCATTGGAAAAAAGCGGAAGACTTTCAAGACTGGTATTCAAACTCAACAGACCCTCTAAGAAAACTTATTAAATTTGGCAATAACCTATATACTGAGTCAGTAAACGAAGGTAAAATGAAAGGCCTGGCTTTGGACATGGAAGAACTATCAGACGAAGAGTTTGAGAAAAAGTATCAAAGCAAGAAGTCAGATTGGCAAGAAGTTAAGAACAAGGACTTAAGAATGGATCCAGATCAACCAGCATACATTAAAAAAATGAAATCAGTTGCAGGCGACTTGGCGGCCGAAGACACAGTGTCAGAAGGACCTACTCGCAAGGACTTCCAAATGGTGGCAGACCTATTGAAGTCAGTTGATGATCCACAAAAGAAAAAGGATCTAGCACATCACCATGCTGACATGTTCTCAAAACAAAACCCTCGTTTTGACAGAGAACGTTTCTTGAGAGCGGCCGGCATCATGGAAGATGACGTTGAAGAAGGCAATGAGTTTACACAAGCACTGGCACAGGCAAAAGCACAAAACAAGAAAGAGTTTGAGGTAGATGGTAAAGTTTACCAAGTCAAAGAGTCAGAATTGGACAGAATCAAGCATTTGGCAGGTATGTAATACTTGACAGGTTGGCAAAATCAGCATATAGTTATCTATATGCTTTTTTTGTGGCTGAAATGGTGAAATACACCAATATAATCGTTGTAATACTAAATAAAGTATCATATAATGTTAACGTTGTATGATAATACACACATTAAGGCAAATTATTATGGCACATAAAGGAGAAATATTATGGCATCATTAGCAGATATCAGAGCTAAACTACAAGCGGCGGAAAACAACCAAAGCAACAATCGTTCAACAAGTGGCGGTGACAACGCAATTTATCCGCACTGGAACATCTCAGAAGGTTCACAGGCGTCAATTAGATTCTTACCAGACGCAGATCCAAACAACTCATTCTTTTGGCAAGAGCGTAACATGATACGTTTACCGTTCAATGGTATCAAAGGTGAAATGGATAACAAACAACAATTGGTCCAAGTTCCTTGCGTGGAGATGTGGGGCGAGTCATGTCCTATCCTAGCAGAAGTTAGAACATGGTTCAAAGACTCATCATTGGAAGAAATGGGTCGTAAGTATTGGAAGAAGCGTTCATATGTATTCCAAGGTTTCGTTAGAGAAAATCCATTAGCAGATGATACAACTCCTGCTAATCCAATCCGTAGATTCATTATGAGTCCTCAGATCTTTAACATCATCAAAACAGCATTAATGGATCCAGAGATGGAAGAACTACCGACAGATTACAACAGAGGTTTAGACTTCCGTATTGTCAAGACATCAAAAGGTGGCTATGCTGACTATACTACTTCAACATGGGCACGTAAGGAAACTGCATTGACAGAAGCAGAACAAGCGGCCATTGAGTCACACGGACTTCATACACTGAGCGAGTTCCTACCTAAGAAGCCAAGTGAGCAAGAGCTCAAGGTCATGAAAGAGATGTTTGAAGCATCAGTGGATGGTAGACCATATGATCCAGATCGTTGGGGTGCATACTACAGACCAGCAGGTATGATGGCACCAGCAACATCAGGAACAAGTGATGCCACAGTAGCACCACCAGTGCAAGAAACAGCACCTGCTCCGACAGCGACAGCAGAGCCTGCACCACAACCTACTCCAGAACCTGCACCAGCACCAGTTGCTGAAGCGGCTCCTGCTCCGGCAGAACCGGCACCAGCAGGTGGATCTAAGGCAGAAGACATTCTTGCTATGATCCGTAACAGACAAAAGTCTTAATATATTAGATTATCGGGCAGTGGCAACACTGCCTTGATAACTACCATTATGAAGATTGCTATCACAGGACACTCAGCGGGTATAGGACGTGCTTTGGCTAGTCTATTAGAACAACAAGGACACGAAGTTATTGGTCTTAGTAAACGTTACGGCCATAACATACATAATATCCCAAAGATATCAAAATTAATTGACCCCTGTGACATATTCATTAACAATGCACAGTCGCATTTTGCTCAAACTGATTTACTGTTTGCTGTCTGGCGTTTATGGCGGGGACAAGATAAAAAGATCTTTAACATAAGCACAGAGATGGTCACTATGGATGTTCCGCCTAGAGAAGACTGGGACGAATATCTAATACAAAAGAAAACATTAGAACAAGCAAACAATCTATTAAGTCTAAGATCAGAACTACCTAAGTTAGAGATTATTAGACCTGGAGCAATAGCAACACAGCCTGATTCATCGCCTGACGCTCAGGATGTTAATGAATATGTTAAATTAATAGTAGGGCTTATCAATGGACAGTAAGACCTACTTAAAAAATAAAATGTTTTGTCCTATACCATGGACAGGATTCATGTATAATTCAAATGGAGATGTATTGAATTGTATCCGCAGTCAACGCCCCATTGGTAATCTTAAAGACCAAAGCATACACGACATACTAGCAGAAAACACAGTGACCAAACAGAACATGCTCGTCGGTCTATCAGGACAAGGTTGTTCAGTGTGTTATGATTTAGAGCAAGGTAAAAATAGTTTTGATATTATCAGTGATCGTGTATTTTATCTTAAAGAATTAAAAGACGTTCCATTGAATACGTATGACAACATAGATACATTTGATCTACGTAAGATAGACATACGATGGTCAAATAGTTGTAACTTTGGTTGTGTATACTGTGGACCTGACTATTCAAGTAAATGGGCTAAAGAATTAAAAATTAAAGTAGCAGAACCATCGCAAGAACGTGTAGAAGAACTTAAACAATTTGTGTTTGACAATGCACATAAACTCAAACATGTTTACCTTGCAGGTGGCGAGCCCTTACTAATGAAAGAGAATTTAGAGTTGCTTGAAATATTACAAGAACGTAATCCTGATGTTAACATAAGAGTGAATTCAAATTTAAGTAAGACAGGAACTCCTGTGTTTGATAAAATATGTGAGTTTCGTAATGTGCATTGGACAGTAAGTGTTGAAACACTAGACAAAGAATTTGAATATATACGTTATGGTGGTTGTTGGACTGACTTTTTAGAAAACCTAGATAGAATAACAACTTTAGATCACAAGATATCTTTTAACATGTTATGGTTTGTATTAAACTATAGATCAATATTTGACTGTGTAGATTTTCTTAAAGATCGAGGATATCATAACAATAGTTTTGTTATAGGACCTATACTTGGACCAAACTGGTTAGATGTTAGAAATTTACCCGATGATGAGTTAGACAACATTAATATAGCACTACAGTCTAGACTAGATCAAAATCCTGGGTATCTATTAGAAGAAAGTTACAAGAATATGATGAGACATGCTAGGCTTCCATTCACTAAAGAGTTAGCATCAACATTTAAAAATTTAAATGAAATGGATCAGCGTAGAGGATTAGATAGTAAAACAATATTTCCAGAGGTATATGAATGTTTACAAGATTAGATGATATACTATATCCTAGCAAGGTAGAAGTTATATATTTTGACGACCACGACAAATACATATATCCTATCTTTAAGAATGGAAGTTCTGCTATACATCAGAGAAAAGACAGTGAAGGATATAAAAGTGTAATCAACGAGCAGATTAAGAAACTGTCAGACATAGATGTTTTCCTACGTAATCCAAAAGAAAGATATCGCAGTGGGTTTCAAACATTTTTACATAATAATTTTGAATTAGATTATCAAACAGTATTCCTGCTTGGACAAAAAGGATTTACGTTAGATAGACACTATCTACCACAGCTCAATTGGCTGTTAAATCTAATGAGGTATATGGATCCGGATGCAAAGATACACATCCATCGCTTAGAGATGTTGGTCCACTATGCACCTAGCAGACATCGACCTAAAAAGTCAGACTTAGAAGCACCATACAACGAATGGTTGGAACTAGCTCTGAGATTGGATTATATACTGTGGGCAGAAATGAGTGGTCAGGGCTGGACCCCTAGAGAAATATTAACAAAATTAAGAGAAGATGACGCAATGGCATACTCTACAGTGTTCAAAGGAATGAGCGTAGCAAATGTATTGCCCTAGATATAAACATTTTGCTAGACTAAACGAGGACGGCACAGTTAGTCGCTGTGGTCACATGGTCAATGCACCTCGTTTCAATACCTATGAAGAAATGGAATCCAGTGAGTGGACAACAAAGTTAAAGCAAACAGAAGAATGTCCTGAAGAATGTGTTAGATGCCAAACAACTGAATTAGCCAATGGCACTAGCATCCGGATAGATGCGATACGCAGAGGTAAGTTATTGAAGTCATTTAACAAAGATTACCTAGTCATAGGTGGCGTCTTAGACAACGTATGCAACTCAGCATGCCAGTTTTGTTGGGAAGGACTATCAACTACTATAGGCAGTCTAAAAAAGAACGTAATTAAATTAGAAAATGTTTCAGCGTTTGATCAACTACCTAAAGACAGAATAATAGAATTAGACATCAACGGTGGCGAACCAAGTTATAGTAAAAACTATAAGAAATTATTAGAGAACCTACCACCTAATGTTAAAATAGTTAGAATTAATACCAATGGAACAAAAGTCATTGATAACTTAGAAGAACTACTTAAACAAAAGATAAAAGTAATCATAACATTGAGCTTTGATGGAACTAAACAGGTTCATGAGTATGCTCGATATCCAGTAGAATGGAAAAAATGGGATCGGGTAGTAAGAGAGTATAAACACTTAGCAGACCAATATAATAATTTAGAATTAGGTTTTTGGAGCACCTTAAATGTGTTTACTATCAATGATCTAGAAAATATGTTAAGGTATGCAGATCAAGTAGGAATAGGATTTAGTTACGGAGTATTAGAATATCCTGAACAGATGAGCATACGCTACGAGAACGAATTTACTAAACAGGCAAGAGAGAATTTTGAGAAATCGGACATATTGTTGCTCAAACAACTTGCAAGTTTGGTAGCATCACAGTATAATAACACTAACGAATTGGTAGACTTTGTAACGAAACAAGATGAACTACGCAATATAAGTTACAGAGACTACTTTGACATAGAACTAGGAGAAGAGCATGGCCAAACCATTTGACGTAAGCAAATTTAGAAAGAGCATTACTAAAAGTATTGCTGGATTATCAATAGGGTTTAACGATCCAACAGACTGGGTATCAACAGGCAACTATGCCTTAAACTATTTGATATCAGGAGACTTTAACAAAGGCATTCCACTAGGCAAAGTAACTGTGTTTGCAGGAGAGAGTGGTGCAGGTAAATCATATATTTGTTCTGGTAACATCGTTAAACACGCACAGGAACAAGGGGTGTTTGTTGTATTGATTGACTCAGAAAACGCACTAGATGAAGCTTGGTTACATGCACTAGGTGTAGATACTTCAGAAGAAAAATTGCTTAAACTCAACATGGCCATGATTGATGATGTAGCAAAGACAGTCAATGATTTCATGAATGAATATAAGGCAATGCCAGAGGATGATCGTCCTAAGGTTCTATTCGTTATTGACTCACTTGGTATGTTGCTAACTCCTACAGATGTTGACCAGTTCCAAAAAGGCGACATGAAAGGCGACATGGGTCGTAAGCCTAAGGCACTGACGGCACTGGTCCGTAACTGTGTTAACATGTTTGGTTCAGCCAACGTCGGGCTTGTAGCAACTAACCATACCTACGCATCACAGGACATGTTTGATCCAGATGATAAGATATCAGGTGGTCAAGGCTTTATCTATGCGTCATCAATTGTTGTTGCTATGAAGAAAATGAAATTGAAAGAGGACGAGGACGGTAACAAGATATCAGAGGTCAAGGGTATCAGAGCTGGCTGTAAGATCATGAAGACTAGATATGCCAAACCATTTGAGTCAGTGCAGGTCAAGATTCCTTATGAGACAGGCATGAATCCATATTCAGGACTTGTTGATCTAGCCGAGAAAGCTGGCTTGTTAGAAAAAGATGGCAACAGACTACGCTATGGCAAGGCAGATGACAAGGATGCTATCAAGATGTTCCGTAAAGCATGGGAATCAAATGAGGATGGTTGCCTGGACAAACTAATGGTAGCATACGCCAATCAAAATAGTGAGGAAGAGATAAGTAAATCTGACGTAGAAGCTATGGAAGACATCGCAGTTGAAGCAGAAATGACAGCAACCGACGATATAGTAGAAGATACACAAGAGTGAATGAATTAGGATTTGAGTTTAAGGCAACCAAGTGCAATGGTTGGCCAAAGATAAGAATGTCAATTGATGATGACATTTATCAAGAATATAAGTTTTCCTCAAGTCATGAATGTGTTAGTATTCCAATTGATCTATTAGATGGCAACCATACTCTTGCTATAGAGATATATGGTAAATCTCAAAGTAGCACAGTGGTTAACGATCAACAGATAATACAAGACCAATTAGTTACTTTAGAAAATATATTCGTTGATAATGTAAAACTTCCGGATAATTTTAAATACTCAGGAACATACGGCCAGCAACCTAGTTGTCTTACCTGGGGCGAAAACAATAAGCAGTGGTTATGGAATTTCTCAACACCTATTATTGATTGGATACTTAAAGAAAAACATCGATTAACTGAGGAAAAATACGGTGATCACTATGATCTTTGGTCAGAAAAGAAAAAAGAAAATTATTTAAGATTATTAGATAAGTTTGAGAATGACATCAACTCCCTTAATATTTAAGAAAGCATACTGTGTAGCATCTGCACAGGTCTATCTAGATAGACCACCACCAGGACTAGCGTTTCTTAGTGGAGTTTGTGACAAACACGATTTAGATCATGACATTTGTGATCTTAATTTAAAAGCATTGGAAATACTAACTGAAGATCAATATGCTAGACTAGCAGAAGTAACTCCGTTTTATCCATTGACAGATGCTGATGCTATCAACCTTATTAACACTGTGATTGATCCGGTATGTGTTGACATAAAAAATAGTGGTGCTGATCTTATAATGCTTACAGTATTAACCTACCATCAGAATGTATGGGCTGAACAGTTCCTAAAGAGATTGAAGCATTATAACATACAAGCAACTATTATTGTAGGTGGAAGTGGTATTGCTGTGCCACAAACAGACGGACAATCCTGGGCAAGGCACAGGGCCAATGAAGGACTAATAGACTACTATGTGCTAGGCGAAGGAGATCAAGTATTAGACGAGTTTCTTAAAGGCAATACTGCCTTAGGAATAAACAGTAAAGATGTAAAAACAGATAGTTGGGCAATACAGGTAGAAGATTTAGATCAAACACCTATTCCTAGTTATAGTAAATTTACTCTTAGAGAGTATCAACGTTTAGAACAAGGAACAGGAATATCACTGACAGGAAGTAGAGGATGTGTTAGAAGATGCACCTTTTGTGATGTTGGACATTATTGGAAAAAGTTTCGATTTCGCAATGGTAAAAGCATAGCAGAAGAGATAGAAAAGCATTATTTAGAAACAGGCAGTCTTTCTTATTTCTTCACTGACAGTCTTATCAATGGTAGTTTAAAAATGTTTCATGACATGATGGAACATATAATTAAGATTAGACAAAAACATAACGGAATGCCGGGGCTAAAAATAAACGGACAATATATCGTTAGACCTAAGCAGTTTCACAAAGAAGAACATTATAGACTAATGAGAGATAGTGGAGTTATCGAATTAGATACTGGGATAGAGTCAGGGAGTGATAAGGTTAGAGAACACATGGGAAAGAAATTTTCTAACGAAGACATAGACTATCATATGGAAATGTGTAGTAAATATGGTATCATGAATAATCTTTTGATGCTAGTTGCATATCCAACAGAAACTAGAAAAGACTTTGAAGATACAATAAACATGATTAAAAAGTATCAGAAGTATCATATAGACGGAACCGTAGTTGATGTTAGTGAAAGTTTACCACTAATTTTATTAAAAAACACACCACTATATGATATGGTGGATGAACTCGGAATAACAGGCCATGACAGAGATGAATATAATAATTTAACATATGATATTAAATCAAATCCTGAACTTGATATCAAAGAGAGATTTTCTAGATATATAGAGTTTCAAAAAACTTTAATAAACTTAAACTATCAGCGTCCAGGGCGAGTTCCAATTCACTTAGAAGAAATGACTAAGGTAATAAAACGATTTTCAGAGGAAAAAATAAAAAATGTCAGAACTTAATACAGCATTTGAGGTGTGGTCAACGTTAAAGGATCAGGTGAAATACCCCAGTGATGCCGCGGCCGATGTGGTTAATTGTCTAATAGACAATCTTGGATATAGCAGTGAAGAGATCAGCGAAAGTGATTTTATAACAGATCCAGATATCAAACATGTTTTATCAGATCTTGACCTAATAGAAGATAGTGATGAGGATGAAGGCTTAGATGAGTGGGGCGATGAGTTAGATGACGAAGAGGATGATGAGGACTATTAGTTATGGGAGAAAAGTATTTCCCTATTAAATCAGATTCAGCCTGTCAGGCAAAATGGTCTCACAACGCTCTAAATCTACAAGTAGGAAAAACGTCCAATTGTTGCAAGGTTGAACCTGTTAGTTTTACAGAAGAAGAGTTTGATAACTTCCATAACCTTCCTATATATCTCAATGAGAGACAACAAATGGTTGACGGCAAACGTCCAGGACGAGGATGCGAACTCTGTTGGGAGATTGAAGATGCGGGGGGTGAAAGTTATAGGCAGTTTCATAACAAGCTCTTAGATCAGATACCAGAGGAATTATACACTGATCCAACATCCTTGTCTGTAATACCAACTGTGCTAACCATTGGATTTAATAATGTATGCAATCTAAAATGCCTATATTGTGGAGATCAATTCAGTAGTCAGATATATACTGAAAATCGTAAATTTGGATCTTTTAATAAAGACGGCGTGCAGATAAAAAATGTATTAGAGGAAATACCTGAAGATAACTCAGGATTGATGCAAAAGTTTTGGAATTGGTTGGATCAAAATTATGAAAAACTTAGAAGATTAGAAATAGTGGGAGGAGAGCCATTTTTTCAGAAAGAATTAGATCAACTATTGGATTTCATGCTAGAAAGAACAAACAAAAGGTTAGAATTTGAAATAATATCAAATCTAGCAATACCTCAGAAGAAGATTAATCAAAACTGTGAAAAAATAAAAAAACTAGTTGCTGAGAAACGTGTAGGTAGATTTGAGCTATTGGCTAGTGTTGATTGTTGGGGACCAGAACAAGAGTATGTAAGATCTAATTTAGATCTGTCAACATGGAAAGAAAATTTTGAATATTTTGCTAAACAAGATTGGTGCAAACTTAGCATCCATCAAGTGATGACATCTCTTACAGTAATGTCCATGCCTGATCTGATTGACTACATAGATTTACAACGTCAAAAACATCAGAGAGAGATAGCACAGTTTGTATCCAATCCACACGGAACACACAGTTTCTTAGAACTAAAAATTTTAGGGCATGATAATATCAAAGAAATAGAAAAAAAGATATTATCCAAATTAAATGACAAACAAGCTCTAATTACAGTTAAGGGAATGTTTGCTTTAGTTGCAAAACACCAAACTGATAGACAAGAACTTAAAAAGATGTTATTATTTTTAAATGAGATGGATAGAAGAAGAGAAACAAATTGGAAAAACTCTTTTCCTTGGTTAGTAAATATTATGGAAGAAAATAATGTGGTATAACAAAGTAGTTGACAATATTGCAAACTTGCCTGATTGTATCATGCACTTTCGTAATGAGTTGGAAGCGGCCAAGAAAGAAGTATCAGTGTATGGATACGTTGAGAAAAATCTTGCTGACTTACCAGGACTAACAGAACACAGGTTTAACCAGTTACAGGAAATAGAAGCAGTGCTTAACTTCCTTAACATTCAATTACGTAAGATTAGACGTAAGCACTTTCAAAAATATCTAGAAGCATATCAACGTGCATTAACAAGTCGTGATGCAGAAAAGTATGTTGATGGTGAAGATGAAGTTATCGAATACGAAACATTGATCAATGATGTTGCCTTACTAAGAAATCAATGGCTGGGCATACTAAAAGCCTTTGAGTCAAAGAACTTCATGCTAGGACACATTGTTAGATTACGTGCCGCAGGCATGGAAGACATACAACTATAATGCCGTTTCCATCAGCACAAGATAGCCATAACCATTCGGCCTTGGTGCTAAACACACTCTACGAGTTTGATGACTTTATGGAAAGCATACAAACAGTAGCAGACATGGGCGGTGGTGTTGGTCTAGACAGTTTATGGTGGTCAACCAGAACTGTTAGAGAAGACAAGCCAAAGCCTGAACCTCTTGACATTAAATCAACTATTGTTGACATTAAAGATACTGTCGATGTTGAACACAAAAATATTAAATTTCATCGGGCAGACTTTGAGGACACAGGATTAAAGTCAGAACAATTTGATGTTATATGGAGCCATGATAGTTTTCAATATGCACTAAATCCTGTTAAGGCATTATCACATTGGTGGGAACTAGCAAATCCAAATGCCATGTTAGTGATACAAGTTCCACAGACGACAAACATCAAACATAACCAACAAGACTTTACACAGGACAACTTTACCTACAACCATTACACTTTAGTAAACCTAATTCATATGTTAGCAGTATCTGGATGGGACTGCAAGGATGGATACTTTTATAAAAAGGTTAATGATCCTTGGATAAGACTAGCAGTGTATAAAAGTGATGTCAAACCAATGGATCCGAGAACCACAACTTGGTATGAATTGATAGACAAAGGTCTACTACCTAAATCAGCAGAACGATCAATAAACAAATGGGG
>JGI10211J34971_10001242_pt1 | contig 21277 bp, 27 predicted proteins | sample Etolagsediment_FD_34971 | JGI IMG/M metagenome (IMG submission 34971)
TTTAATGTAGAGTGTAATATAATCAAATTCCAGCCGTTTTTGACCTTTATTGCTACCTTCATCGATTTTAAAATCACGACCTTTTTCAATACATTTGTAAACTGTTTGGAACCAAATATCCGGCAAAGTTGTTCCTCGAATATTTTCCATAATGTATTCCATGACAATCTCCCTTATTTTATCTTTTTTTAATCCCTGATTTTCTTGCTAAATATTCCATACGTTCTAAAAAACATTGTGTCCATTCACGTTGCCATATAAAATTATTATCGTATTTAAGTTTGGAATATTTGCCATGGACTTTATCAGCATATCTTTCTGCGATCGGAATTAGACGATTACGATCTTCAATATATTGATGGTCTACTTTTTGGATAAACTTTGTTTCGTCTTCTAAAGACATGTATTCTCCTTATTTTTTTTATTATACTCGCGAAATAAGATAATTGTGATCAGGGCATAAACAGCTAAATCCTGAAGTGTATCTTCTATAGATTCACCTGTAACAGCAATTTCACTTGGATCTTTATTGATTAAAGATCGTAACCTCGACCATTTATCCGACATTCGAATCCAAACACCTTTATAATTTGGGACCCCTATCTGCTCACATTCATCGAAATTTGACAACGGTTTCCCACTGGCATAATCATGATCTTTTGCGTTGTGAAGTGCGGAAAGATCACATAAAAGATCATTGAAACTTGGATGACCGCCATTCTCAGTTAGTTTTTTAGTTTTTATTCTTATCGAAGATTTTTTTGGCATTTGCTTTCTCCTTTAATAATTTCTTGACTTCAGGGTCGTTCTCATTAATTAATTCCTCGCAATTAATTATTAATTTTGAGAAAAAGATTTGAGTGTGGCATAAAGATAGTGCCCATCCGTAAATGGTGTTGCCTGATTTACCTGTTATCTCAGCAGGCCTTGGATCGCCCATTAGTGGACATATAATTGAACATTTATCATTTTTAAAAGGGCATGTCATCGGGATCCAACCATTTTTATAAACTGTATCTTTTCCGATAAAAACACTGCGCTTGATGGACAGGTATCCATATGAATCAAAAAAACCTTCAGCATATTTATATTTTTTTTGGGTCATTTAATATCTCCAATGGGTTAGTTGTTAGCGCTTATTTGAGCCTTATATTACTCTGTTAGCGTATAAAGTCAAGAAAAAAAGGTGCCAAGAGGTAAAATTTATTCTTCTTTGTATAATCGTTCTGATCTTTTTAACTCATGGTCACGATCAAGGATATAATTAAAAAACGAAATACATTTGACGTATGGTTGATATCCGCGTGAAGACGCAATTAGTTTATTATCAATAAAAAACGACATATCTCTACGTACAGTTCTGCAGGAACACGATAAATGATCAGCGAATTCTTTCTGGTTAATTCTATGTGAATTACCAGGAACCATATTAGCTACTTCTCGAAGCATATATAAAATACGTTTTTTAGCGTCTGCAATATCGTTGATTTTCAGATATTCAACAAAACGGGTATAAAGATCTTCTCTTTGGTGTGGGTCAAGGATGTTTCGGTCGGCATATCTTTTAGAATATTCATCTAATCGACAATTGCCTGCAGAATAAATAGCTTTCAAAAAATTATCCACAATGAAATTAACATGATAATCTTTGACATTAATAGTCTGAAAATCATCGTCTGATGATAAATCCAAAATCGCAAGGGATGTAGCCATCCTGCAAAGGGTTTTTCTGAAGTCTTGAGGACATACTAGTGGCAGGTCAGTACATTTACCATATTTTTCTGAAAAGTGAAAAGATGCTTTTCGGATAAGATTTGCAATTTTATTTGATATAATAATACGATCTGCAGGTAGATTCCATGCATAATAAATTAAGCGTTGTAAACGTTGTGCCGTAACAAAGATTATTTTATGTGGTTTACTCCATTTATAGATTTCTTGGTTGTTTTCGATATCATACTGTGCAGCAAAAACAGCAAAGTCAATACGGCGGAGCATCATAGCAGGAAAAATATTTAAGAGGGATTGGCAACCATAACGAAATGAATCCATAGTACGTTGATTGGCTTGTCGATCATCCATTTTGGGATTGCATAAAAAGAAACACCTTGTCATAGCTTCGAAAGTCCGACTTTGAACTTTTGCTATTCTAATTTCACCAGTGTCAATAGCATCTGACATAGTTTTTAAATCTTCTTCAGGTAAATCTTGTGCTTCGTCTATAATTAAAGCCTGCCGAGACATTTTAAGGAGGGCACCTGCTTTGATCCGCCAACCACGTCTTTCATCCCTATCCATGGCATATGTAATACCGGTTCTGGAGCTGGTCATACCACTGACACGATATCCTATATTTGCATATTTAAAAATAGAATCGCTCACTGTTGTTTTTCCTGATGCGCTATCACCAATTACAACCGAACTAATCCAACCGCGGATTTTATCGTCACCGGGTAAATTTATCCATTGTGGAGACATTAATGTTATCAATACAGCTAAATGTAATTCGTCTCTGTGATAAATCCTTGTAACATTTTCTGACAAATCTTTAATAATATCCATCGGATCCATTTTCTGGAGAGATTTAAGATCCTTTTTGGACTCTTCGAGTGAAAATCCCTGCCAATCCTGTTTCTGCTTTTTTATGGTGTCAATCAGCATTGTGGGTTTTTGATGTTTTGGATGAGTATGGATAAAACCAGTTGCCTGATATTGACCAATAGGTATACGTTTATTGTCGATTACATATACTGCTTTTTCAACTAATTCATCGTTCTCATTTGGCATATCTTTTTCAAAAATCTGGTGGGCAAAGATTTCTCTGATTGTGGTTTTATCGGTACTGAATGTTAGATTTGGTCGTTTATTACGGTGGCAAATAATATCACAGAACGAATTACGAAGTTTTGAATCACTGGCAGCGATACTCGTCAATTGCATACTTGAACCCTTTGGAATTTTAATAGGTTCGGTACAAAGCCAATCCCAATCATCACGGCCAGTACATTGACCTTTTTCGAGCAAAGGACAGTAAGAAACGGTTACCTCATTCGGACTGTGATACGCTTCACTATTTTCGCCATATACAAATATCGGGACCGTAACACGTAATCCAGCATTTTTTCCTTCCTCGATCTGAGTAAAAGATTCAAGAGCCTTTGGTTCCGGAAAAGATGCATTGTCTTTTTCGCCTTGTTCTAGTTCATATGGTTCGCATAAATCTATTAAGCCGAAAAATGCTTCGGCTGTTCCGTTTGATTTTATAAACCAATCAGTAGCATCTTTATTTTCCTTGTCTTCATCTTCGTATAGCCAAAGTATCTTAATCGATAGAATATCGCCAGAAGCTATAGATTTTTTAAACATTGGCAAAATAACATTCTCAACGGCGTTGCGGCCTTCTTTATCACAATCGTAAACAATAACCAAATGATGATTATAAAAATAAGGAACCCAATTAGCAAGAAAGGCGTTGCATCCATTCGTAGGCGATACCGCAACAATGCCGGTTTCTTGGTTCGTTAAAATTGCATCAGATTCACCTTCGTGTATTGTAACGATTGTACCTGTAGGTGCCTCTACTAAATTATTGACGCCATAGAGTTGTGCCTCACCATACCCAGGCGTATTGAGCATTTTTGGCTTTTTTTCCCAGCTATAATATCTGATATTGATAAGTTTATCTTCGGAATCATATACTGGATATGTGATCCGTTTTTGCTTTTTTCGCCAGCCTAGTTTCCATTTTGAAATGGTTTCATCGGTAAATCCACGTTTATTATGTAGATAATCAATGGCTTCAGATGTCAAATCATTGATATATCCGTTTATAATTTCTTCTGAAATTTCTTGTTTTTTTTGGTTTAACGAAACATTGGTTTTATTTGCATAATATTTTAATACCTTGCCAAAATCGCCTTGGTGGCCTGGTAGGAAATCCATGGCAACACTAAATAAGCTAAACGCTAATTTAGATCCGTTGTTCATGTTAAATACAACTAGGTAGCCACGTGATGAACCGCTGCCGACATTCACACCACCAGAGTGATGTTTTTCCATTTTGTAGGGATTTAAGCAAGCAATCCAACCTTTGGAATTTATATTGCCTTTAAATTGAACCCCTAATGCTTCATATTCTTCTCTTATATTAAGTCGGGATAAAATCTCCGCCTTTACTTTGTCTAGTTTGGGCATCAATTACCTTCTCTATATCGTCTGGTAGCGGTTGTTTGTATTTTATACAAAATTCTTTGTAACATTCAGGATGGAAACCATATTTGTATGTTTTAAATCTGTATATAGATGTTGGCTCTGGTATACATATAGCTGAATAATATTGGTATGTACCGTATATAATATACTTAGAACACCAAATACATGGTTTAGTATTCTTATTTATATTTAAACGTACTCTTTTTTTATTTGTTTTAGTAAAACTATGTAAAACCCTCTCTCGTTCTTCAGGGCTATATTCTTTGTTGATATGAACTTTTTTTCTTTTATGTTGTGATGGATAGAAAAGGTCTTGATGTTCTTGGGATGTTAATATGATTTTTCGAAATTTTTCTATAAATTCGGTGTAACAATCATAATGAAATTTGTGCCACTTGAATAGAACACGTTTAGCACCACTGAGGCATTTAACATAAATTGTTTTTGCAAGTATTGGTTTTAAACACCAGATACAAATAGAATCTTTATTTGAGTCAAGATAAATGGGTACTGTGTTTGACCTTGCGATAGCTATTAATATGTCGCCACGGTCTTGATCATTTGTATATTTATCATCTATAAAATTAAACCTTACAGAGTCGAGTTTTTTTCTGCCTTTTTCAATCAGTTCTCTTCTCGATAGAGTTTTTTCTTTTTTCCTTGTCATTCCAATATCTTTCTAATAATCTAAAAGTTGTTTTTTCTGCAAATGCACGGTTTGGACAGGTAAAAAAATGGACATCGTAACGCTGAGCCCAAGCTATAATTGAAGCATAAACCGCTTTTGGGTTCATCTGAGATTGTTGTGGTGGATTTCTGAGGATAGTAAACCAGTCAGCTTCTATGATGACTGCAGCGAAATTCATTTCTGTCATACGCTGAAGTTCGTGTTCAAAACGATGTCGGCCTTTTCCGAATGTGCCATATGCATCTGGAAGACTCTTACGTTCAATAGTAATTTCTGTTTCAAGACCTTTGATTGAATAATCTCCTGTTTTTAATGCTTTATCAAGTACAATAGGCCGAGGATTAATAGTATCAAATTGATATCCGTATTGTTCACGGGTATCACGGATAATGATAGGTAAAATATTTTTATTTTTGTTCTTAGTCCTTGGCATTAAACACTTTTTGTATGTTTGTCGTTTTCTTTTGGCGACCGGAAAAGGATTTGAACCTTTATTAGTGGGTCCAAGGCCCACTGTCCTGCCATTGGACGATCCGGCCTTGATGGAGACTGCGACTGGACTCGAACCAGCATGCGGTTGGTTAACGGCCAACTGCTAAACCAATTTAGCTACGCAGTCATACATCATTATAATTTGTATATAGCTCATTTTAAGTTAAAGTTCGTCTACCATTTTTGTTAATTCATCAACGCTGAGGCTTTCTAAACCTTCATCCTGTTTCTTTGAAATAATGGCCAGGATTTTTTGTTTTTTATCAGCCCTGTCTTTTTTCGCTTCTTCAGCCCTTTTTCTTTCAGCTTGAAATGTAAAAATGTGCTGAACAATCTTTTGCTTTCGTTCCAAAGTTTTGGTTTTATGACTTGTGTTTTTGATCAGAAGACTTTCTTCGGTATATTGTCTTAGTTGAGAGCTGAGATCCTTATAAATAGAATCCAGTTCTTCCTGCCCAAGATCCCAAAGATCTTCAACATCGATATATCCTTTGTGCTTGAATCTAAACTTTTCCTTTGTTGCAATTTCAAATAATTCCATTTTTTTCTCCTTTAAAAAACGAGTTTAATTGTTCTGGCGATATGCCCTTTCACCTTGCAAATAATATTGTTTCGTTTAGACGAACTAAAACCAAGACCAGATAATTGTTGGTCTGAATACGGAACTTTCATCTTTCCGCCTAGAGCTTCAAAAACTTTTTTATGTTCAAGAAGTTCTTGTTTTAAAAATTCATTGAAAAATCCATTAGGACTATTATTGTTTATACAATCATTTAACATGAAAAAATAATGTCGATGTCCGATATTTGATTGTTGATCCCAATAGTTGGGAGAATACATAATAATTGAAATAGGATGAAATTGATTTGTTTGAACTCCCCAAATCTTTCTCGATGTCTCGGAATGAGAGAGGGAACTTACTATTTCAAATCCATTATTTTTATCAAATTTTACTTTTGCGACTTCTATCTTTGCATCTTGTCTAAGCTCTTTATCATACTCAAATTTAAAAATACGACCTTCAAATTCTATCTCAGCCTTAAAACCGCTTCTACCACCTCGATGTTTAAAATTATGTACAAAAAAAGTATATATACCTTCAGGCATTCTGTTTATATCTGAATGAACGATATTTTCAACAGCTACATGTACTCCGGGTTGAACTATATCAACATCTAACATCCCTGAAGATGGATGAAAGATTCGTTTGTTTCGGTAGTAGATATGATCTTTTTCTGGCTCTATGCAATGAGCGTCAAAATCATTTTTATTGTCTGCATTTTCATTCCATTGAATTGAAAATCGATGAACACCTTCTACGTTTCCACCAGCAGATTTAACCCTTTGTTTTATCATGCTGTCTGTAATATTGCCATTATACGCCCAAGAAAAACTATTGTTCCATTTAAATAGCGTTGGGCTATTTCCCACTTTTGGAGCAATTAAAGAAACAAGATTTGGTTCAAACCGATTCTCCATAAAAAGTTGAATATCTGTTGTCCTTGGTAAAATCTTGGAGACAAATGTTTTGATAGGGACTTCTTCAACTTTTTTAAATTGTTTTGGGTCCATTGAAACCTCTTGTTCTAATTCATCAAAGACATTTGAAATCCTTTTTATAGTATCTTTGTTTGCAAACAAAACATTATTAGCCGTAACATCGTCTACTATTGCAAATCTTCTACCCAAAGATTCCATTAACCCAAGTTCTGCAATGGTTTCTTTTGCTTTTTCTACCATTTTTTTCGAAAAAATCGGCTTTGGCCGTTTGTAGTTTGTAGGTGCTACAATTTTTTCGTACTTTCTGACAGCCTTGTTTAAATCCATACCATTTGTAACATCTGTTAGAAAAACACCTACAGAATGATTTTTGATTCGGCTGATTGCAATTCCAATTTTCATAGAATGTTCCCAACAAAATAGATCCATCTTTTCCGGCATCAGTCCGGAATATTTTCTTTTTAGAATAAGAAGTTTTTCAAGTTGGGACAGCCATTCTTCGCCTTTATAGAATGATTTTTGAGCGATTAGGTCCAATATAATTTCAATACTTTCTGCAGATATTTCGTCCAAGGATCGTTTAAATACATTTTTGGTATCCCTATAAACAGCCGTTAAAGAATCTATCGTTTTGTTTGTTGAACCAGATACGAACTTATTTGGAATTTCAAGATAAAAATGGCTCCATTCTATAGTTTTTGTGGATCCCTTTTTTTTCTCATAATTATGTTCAGTGCCGAATTTATTCTGCTTTGTAACGAATACGTCTTTGATTACGCATTTCTTAATCAATTTTGACAATGCATTTATAACAGGTTGATATTGGGAATTTCCTGTATCAAAATCCCAAATTGTTTTAACCTTACCATCTTCCACTACAACAACGTTTCCAACATCTTTGATGAAATGGCGACAACAATGGCAATCATGTTCTCTTCTTTCTCTGAATATTTTATTTGTACCATTCGGAAAACTGTTTAAATATGTTGACCACATTTTATCTTTATCAACATCTGCGAGAAACAATGTATTTACGTTTTCTAACATTTTCGCTACGTGCTTTTGCATTAAACTTCTAAATTCAGCGAATTCCATTTTTTTCTCCTTTTTTCATTATTGTGCCTATTTCTAATCACCCCTTAATTACAGCTAACGGTTTCAATTCAACAAGAATTTTAACCGAATTTTCCTGATTTTTCATCATAAATCTTCTATTTTCTTCCAATCCCAATGTAATAATCTATGACAATTAGCACATAATAAATCACATTTTTCAGCTTCTTCCCATAATAAAATTAACTTAAAAGATATAATAGAATAGTTATTTAAATTAAATTTTTTTTCAGATGGGTTTCGATGATGAAAATCAAATAATGATGTACACTCTCCATTAAACGGTAATCCACAAATTCCACATTTACCACCTTTGGATAAAATTAAATCCCTCTTTATTCTATGTACCCTATCCATTTTATACTTTTGTCTTTTTGTTCTATTTCTATGATTCCATTCCCTTTTATACTGTATTGGATCTTTATATTTTCGATTATTATGCCCATTTATATATTTCCTATCTCTTCCATAATGATCTTTTGCTTTAATTTTTTGACCGCACCCACAAGCGCATTCAATTATAGGAGCTTCATCATAAACACGTTGGTAATAGCGTTCTTTTATCTGTTTCTTCGTTAATTTCAATTAATTTCATAGATAAATTAAATGTTTATACAAAAAAGGCAGATTCGCTAAATTTTTTGCTTGTCGTAATGCACCTTCTTCAACAAAATCTGTCCAAATCTTAATTGGTTTTGCTTCTGTTGATATTACTTGATTCAAATTCTTTCTCCTTTTTTTTATGGTCTGGGCAGGAGGATTTGGACCTCCGACTTCCTCGTTCCAAGCGAGGCACTCTAACCAGACTGAGCTACACCCAGATATTTGAAACTGGTGGTAGGTAGGAAAACGCTCTACCAACCTGTTTGGAGGACGGAGGAGTTTCGCTTTCCTGAAGATACGGGCCACAACCGTATGCGTTAACCAACTTCGCCACCGATCCCAACATTCATCCGATATTCCTTTGCGTATTCAAATCTTCTTTCAACACATTTATTTAACCGGTCAATAATATCTTCCTGATCATAAACTATCCTACGATTTGGATTACGCCCCATTTTATCAAACCTTGCCAAATGAACTAATTCAATAAACCAAGGATGGTGTAATAATTGTTGTGCTTTCAGTAGTTTACGCATTTCACCTAAAACAAAATACCAAACCCGCATATGATTCTCAATTAACCACAAAGTTTTAGGGCTACAATGGCAGTCTAACATTTCAACTGCTATTTTTTCGTGCCCGTGACTTCTACCAATTTTACCAACATCATGTAACATTGCTGCTAAAATCAAATCTGTGTCATATGTTTCTCTAAAGGCACAATATAATGTCTGAAGAGAATGATTAAATACCGTTCCCTCTGGATGGTAAATGTCCGTTTGGCCAACACCATCTGTTTGTTCTAAAATCCAGAACAACGGTTCCATTATTTCTTTGGTAAATATTTTCATTCCGAATTTAACTCTTTCAGTCTTTTTTTATCTCTCTCAACTTTAATTTTTAACATTTCTTCTTCCGTATATTGACCGCCCACAACTACACCACAATTATTACATATTTCAGTGTAGCATGCATCATGCGGCACATTATGTTCCCAATCAGTGTAGCACGCATTATGCGGCACATTATATTCCCAAAAGGTACGCTTAAAATGAGTTGATGAATGTGGGCATTCTAATATTTTAACTCTTTGCTGTAACCATTTAACCATATCTTTCAGTTGTTCTACTTCTTCTTTTAATTTATTATATTTTCTCATCAGTCAAATTCCTTCTCCAAAACATTTATAATAAATCGATCCCAGAACTTCCTATTTGGTTTTGCCGGTAAACTACTGTTTTCAGATAGAATTTCAACTTCATCCATCAAAGACTCTAATTTTGGAGCAACTTTTGTTAAATAATCCAATTTACCTTGTTTAACTTCTCTTAAAAACGGTGCTTCTTTGAGAGGAAAAGTGATTGTGTTTTCTATAAGCAATTCTTTCACTTGGTAAGCTGCTCTAAGTGCGTGGGACACAGCTTTCCAATCAATTCCTTCATTCCTCGCTGCCAAATAGGCCCTATGCCCATAGTTATCAAGATATCGTTGTAAAATATCTTTAGCATAATCTACTTTCATTGTTTCTTGAAGTACTTTACCACAAATTTGGTACTGTTTTACTCCACTTTCATTTGTTTCTATATATCCACTATGTTCCCCCACAGGTAAATCTTGCCAAAACGGCTTTAATTTCCAACCAGTGAAAGAATACGCCTTCAAAATATTCACAACTTGCCTCACAACATCTAATCTGCTACCCTTAATCCCATATTTTGCGGCTTGCCTCCGCGAATAACCAACAAAAGCCTTTAGATTTTTAGTGTAAAACTTCTCTCTGTTTTTAACTATTCTATCCCAAATATCTGATTTTTCAACGATCATATTACCAGGAGCATGAAGCATATCTAATGCAACTGTCTGACCTTCACAAGCTAATTTGATAAAATAATGAAGAGAATACATTTCAACATCAATATCATCTGATGTATTCTTTTGACCTTCAGCTTTCTTTTTAGCATTATTATAATTCTTAGGAATTTTACCTAAAAATATTTGTTCTTTTGTAGGAAGAAAAATTCCCTTAAAATCCGTGTCTGAATCTGAAGTATTTGTGCCATACAAATGTGATCCAAATAACATTTTAACTATTATTTTTTCATTATTCATCAGATAAACCAATTCCCTTAATTTCAATTTCATATCCAATAAAGAGATTACGAATCGATAGCTTTTTCCGCCCACATATATCCGCATCTTCTACAAGTACGAAGTAAATAATCGTCTGGCGGGGATCCTATTACTGTTGTACTTACACTTTGTTGTAATTCCTCAGAAAAGATACCTATTTGATAATCAATACTTGCATGATCAAGACAATACCCACATTTAATGCAAGGAGTATTTAAATCAAAATTTTTCATTTTGCCTCCATATTTACCTATGAATACATGTTAACTTCATTTATGTAACAGTGTTCCAAATCATCAATTCTTATAACTTTACAATGAGTTGGTCTGTTTTCATTCCATGGTCGGTTAACCAAATAAGTTCTAATTCCGGCCTCACTGGTTTGGTTTGCTGTTCTCAATCTATCTTCGATAAAAATATCAAAATTGTTTTTTACAAGAAATGACGTTTTTTCACCTGATGATTTGTTTGCCAAAGCAAATGAAAATGGGACGTTGTTTAGCAACCAGTTTCTTGTATCAAAATTATATTTAGCATTACGGGCAGTAATAAATGTAATAGGACCTAAAAGATATAAACCATATAACCAGTATTGATTTTTATGATACGGTCTAAGCTGATCCATTCGATTCGTGAATATATCATCAATAATAGTGCCTAATATTTCGCTGTCGTTGTCTGATCCAATAATTTCAGCTTCGTATTTGTTGAAAATTATTTCAGTGTTTTTTTCTTTTGCAGCAATTTTAGTCACTAGTTCAACAAGGTTGCAAATGACTCCATCGATATCAACCGCTATTTTCATTGGATCATTCTCCTTTTTGGTCGATTAAGAGAAAAACAAATAAGAAGATTTTACCTATATGGCAAGTTGTGGTTTTAACATTGTAGTACGCATTTGTGATTGAGTGCGTTTAACAGCAGCTTTAAACGCTGAAAATTGGCCTACCGTTATTAAGATTTGTTGCGCTCTTGAAATCGCTGTATAAATCAGTGGTCGATTCACAAAATATCCAAACGATTTATGGATGGGTAATATAACAACTGGGACCTCTGATCCTTGATACCTATGAACAGTACAACTGTACGCCAGAAGTAGATTGTTCTCAATTTTTGACAATTCAACAACCCGTTCCGGATAGAAAAATTTGACTGTAAGTTTACCGCCTTGAATATCTAAAATCTGACCAAGATCTCCATTAACAATAAATGTTGCGTCGTCAATCTTTTCGTTTTTGGTATTTATTACTTTATCAGCAATACGAAATTGGTAATTTTCTATAATGGGATTTGGGTTAATTGCATCCTGCATTACTTTATTGATGTTTTCACAACTCATAACTGTGCGCTTATTTAATGGTGATAAAATTTGGATGTCCCATAACGGATCGTAACCGCGTTTAATCATTCGACTAACAACTGCCCTAATAATGCCTATAATCTTAGTTTGGTTGTTCTCTTCAATATGCCTGAAGTTATCTCCGCTATCAGGATTAAGTGTATCAGGTGGAATAAAGTCTTGGCCGTGTTTTATGGCGTGACATGCCTTAATAATTGCTCCTGAATTTCGATGAATGATATTGAGAGTTGTAGTCGGAATTTTTTTCGATGCCAGGAAATCACGAAATACAGCACCTGATCCAACAGAAGGAAGTTGATCCTGGTCACCAATAAATAATACCTTTGTTCCGATTTCAACAGCTCGAAGTAATTCAGCCATAAGGTTAGTATCCACCATAGACGTTTCATCTACAATTAACATATCAGCCTGCAGTGGGTTGTTTTCGTTGTGTTCAAAATAAAAACCGTCATCAATAAATCTGGCTTTAAGCAACTTATGAATTGTTGTTGCAGGGTGATTTGTCGTTTCTGATATTCGTTTAGCAGCTTTGCCTGATGCGGCCGCCATGGAAACAGACATTTTATGCTCTTTTGTCCATTTTAAGATAGACTTAATTGTAGTGGTTTTCCCAGTGCCTGGACCTCCTGTAAGAATTGAAACAGAATTTTTCTTAATCATTTCAATAGCCGCTTTTTGTTCGGCTGTAAGAACTATTGGGTCAGGACTATGTGTTATTGTCATCGTTATCACCAAGATTGATTTGATTACGTTCTTCATTCAACTTTTTTAAAACTTTTTTGAGTTGAATAATTTTTTTGTTGATTTTATCCAATTTGTTTTGTTGTTCAATAATACCCATATTACCACTCCATTAGGTTCTTAATTTTGTCGGCTATATATTTTTCGTTATAAGCTATTACTTTGTTTGCTATTAAGTTGCTGAGTTTTGTTACATTTTCTTTCAAAATTTCTTCGAATCCTTCAGAAACATCGCAACCGAGTAGTGTTTCCGCGTCCCTAAAAAGTTGATCAATATAACACCATACATTACCTTCAAGTTCATTCTCCTTTAAGACATGAAGGATTCCGGCCTTTTGCCTATGAATACTTTTTTTATCTATTTTAAACCGTGCTAAAGCAATTTTGTCAGCAGTTAAAAATCCAATACCTCGAAACTTAGTCAGTCTATACGGATTTTCTTTCAGGACATCGATGGCATCTCCACCCCATTTTTTTGCAATTTCAATAGGCAAACTTTTCCTGGTACCCATGCCTCCGATGAGTGCTTCAAGATCAACAACAATGGCCTCAATCGCATCGTTTTCTAAGATAATATTTTGGATTTCTTTGGCTCGTTTAATCGTTAAGCCCTTAATGTCTCTGGCAATTTTTTTAGGATCAGTTTTAAGTACGTTAATTGTTTCTTGCCCATATTCTTCGATCAGATTATTTGCAACAATTGGCCCTATCCATTTGGCAGTATGTACTAGATAGCGATAAATACCATCTGTTGATTTGGGCTTAATAGTTTCATAAGAATGGAATTTAAACTGTTGACCATAAACATCATTATTCACCCATTTGCCACGAAGTTTATAATCAAATCCGACTTTAGGTTTCAATAAATTACCAAGGGCAGCAATGCGAGATTTTCCTTTGTCGAATACACCGATAAGAAATCCTTTTTCATTTTGAAATCGTATTCTGCTGAGCGTTGCAGTTAATTCATTTGATTGTGTTAATGCGGTCATGGTTTTTCTTTTTCTACCTCTTCTACCTCAAACCCGATTTGTCTGTGTTCTGATTCAATAAGATATGCAATATCTTGCATCTGGCTGAGTGTCATAGAATTCCTTTGACAATATTCAGTACATTCAATGACCGGATTATGTGCATTGAGTATTATATCTAACTCAAAACATTTAGCGTACAATACCTTGAATTCTGACCTAACTAATTGCAAGTGTTTACAATCGTTACATAAACCAAATTCATTTGATATAAACCCTTTTGAACCCGGATTTTCATATTGATCAAGACCAAGCAAACTGGCCTCTGTAAATATTTTCTTTGAAATCTTTTCCTCTTTTCTTTCTTCATTCGACATAGACATTATATTGCACCTTGAGTGGAATGATATACGGGTTTGTTGTTTGATCTTTGTTCTATGAGTAGTTCCATCATTTTCTTCATTTTTTCATCTTTAGTGATCGGTTCTATCCAGTTAATCAAGTATGCAAAATACGTACATGCGCATTTTGGACATTGATTCCCGGTATAAACCTCTTCACAATTTGTATTCAAGCATAACTTAGCATCTTTTAACTTCATTGAGTTTCCTCCTTGAATATCTAATTATACATATGCAAATTATACAAATTTCATAAAAAAACAGATAAAAAAATAAAAAAATTTCTGTCTTATGAGTTAAACAGTGTCATTTGATTAAGGTTTCTTTCTTTCTTTAATGAAAGTAATTGACCTTTCTTAAGCCTTTGTTCATCCTGCATAGTTCCATCACAATATTCGAGAAAACGTAAGGCTTCATCGTCTTTAAATGTGCGACCAACACCACGTGGAAACGCATTGATAATTGCTGGTGTAATTTCTTTTCCTGATCGTTTTAAACGCATTAGAAGCTTGTATGATTCTTCTTTTTTGCCAAAGTGGCCTTTTGCATTTTTATAAGTAAGAGGTTTATCACTTGAAGAAAAACCATATGATTTCAATGCATGAGCCCATGCTTTAAGGAAATAATCTTTTTCTTTAAAATCAACCATGGATTCATTTTCAAAAGGTGTTCCAATACATGGTTCAAAATTTGTGATATTGAATTCCAACCGGATATTATGAGTTTTTTTCCTAATAGGACCGAACAAGGTCGAAACTATTTTTGTTTGTTCTTTTCGTATAGCCGCCAATTTTTTTAGCCACAAAAACCATTTGGAATAATCTTCATGTGGTAAACCATAAATCATACAACTGTGTATATTAGAGACATACTGCATTAAGAATATATATGCTTTTTCTAGCCTTTGATCCGAGGAAGGTTTATTTGCATATTTACGAGTGTTTTCAGAGAATGACTCAATACCGATTTTGATTGCCTGCTTCGATTTGATAATCGGTCTAATGTGTTCAATATCCTTTAGACAAACATCTGTGTTCAATATTCTGATATTTGACTCTTGACAAAGGCGTAATAGTTCTTGAATTTGGCTGTATCCGCCAAGATTTGCACTTAGAAAATTAATATTATTGGTTTTGCTTTTTATGTCATTTATCTGTTTCTTTACTAATCCGATATCTTTTTCACGATATTCGTTTCCTTGGACCCAACTGTACTCGCAAAAATTGCATTTATATTTACAACCTCTTGTGAGTTCTATAATTGCTTTGTGCTTTTCAATAATTGGATCGCTGTTAAGCCTTTTTATTGAATGCCATCCATTGCTTTTTTTTTCACCTTCAATCTCACCCTTAAAAATTTCATCAGCAATTGTATCTAGGCATCCAACAGTGTTACTTACGCCTTGCCCACCACAAATAATGTAAGGACTTACCCTCCGTGTTTTATCTGTACCAATTCCATTGTTCCTCAAAAAAGGAACTATATTTAGAATATGTGTTGGGTAAAAAACATTAAATGCAATAACCTCATAATTATATTTTAAACTTTGTCGCCAATGGTATCGATCAGCATTTAACCAGTTTTTAGCAATTTCAAGACCAAGATTGATGGATCCTTGACTTCTTGCATTAACAGGAATTGTATCGATAATTGCATGGTTTTTATTTAAAGGAGGAGATTTTTTCATTATATATTATATCCAATTTAGCATGTCTTGTATTTCAGTCTCTAGATCATCTACAACAATCCAGTTTATTTTCATTTGTTCTAAATGGGCTAATGCCATTTTGTATTCATAGCCTGGGAAATAATTTTCTTTTTTCAGGATATATTTATATAGGTTTAGCTGTAAATAATATTTGTTTGCGCTACAATCTTCTAAGTGACAAATTGGTGATAACGCATTTTGCCAAAAATTTGTTTTTTTGATATCGAGATTAGTTTTCCAATCGATAATAATTATTCTTCTATTTTTTTCATCTCGCATCAAAAGATCAATTGTTCCTGCGATACTGAGCTTCATTGAAAATACAATTTTTTCTGCTTGAATAAATTGATATTTTTTTATTAGCAGATCATGTGCCGCAATTGCTGCTTGGCATAAACCATAACGTCGATTTGTAATATCTTTGTCTTCAAATTCGTAATTTGTTTTTTCAAATAAACTTTGTGCAAATTCATGAACTTCTGTACCGAGATGACTACTTTGAAGACCTTTTTCTTTCCACATTGTACGTACTTTTTCCGGATCCAGGTTGCGTTTTTTAGCGTATATTTCAGATATTCTTTTTGTTTCGAATTGTGGAAAAAACGATGATACAAATTTCGTATTACTGGTTAGAACTTCACCATCATCGTTATAATATTTGTGCAGGACTGGATCAAAATAGATAGTTTCGCCAGCCGGATTTTGTGCGGTAAGTGTTTCCATGTAAGACTTGTCTTTTGAAAAAAAAATTAAAATGAAAAGGGAGAAGCAAAGCCAAAGGTAAATTGCTTCTCCCATAATCTTCTGGAAGGAGGTAAGGACCAGAAGATTCTTTTAACTATTAAATATCTGAGAAATCATCAGTTTTTACACCTACAGAATTATTATTGGTGCTTACTTTTTGCACATTAGCAACAGCAACCGCTTCATAGCCGTTAAATTTGACTCTGGTATTTGATCTAATTGCACCAGTTTTCTCATCTGTCCATTTATTCAGTTCGGTTTCTAAAATAACTTGCCTATTTAGTGTTCCGTTTGCCCACATTTCATTCGAGACATTGTTTCCACCGTTTCCAATCAAATCAAATCGTTTCGCAATTAATATACGTCTTTTTCGCATACCATCTTTTTCGTCAGGATGATATAGATTGACTGAGTCCCAAATGAACCGGCCTTCCAAGTGTTCAAACTCATCAGGTTTTACACTTTGTTCGTTTATCTCAAGAACCTTATCAATACTGAATTTTAGGTTGGCAGCTATACAGCTATAACTGTTAAAGTTTCTTTGAACTGGAATAGATTCAATACAGGTGCAAAGAAATTTTCCGACCGGAAGTTTCCCCATAGATTCTGCATCTGCAACATCAGTGTCGGTTATAGTTTCGATTTGATCTTCCACTTCATCCCAAGACAAATTTTCTTCCATATTTATTCCCCCTTTTCTATATAACTTTTAATTTTCCGAGTTTCCTTATAATAGGTTATCCATGTCCCAGGATAACCCAATACCTTAATGCCTGCATCGTTGACAACCTCGCGACCATACCTTATTAATAAGGTGATCAGACCGCGGGGCTCTCGATAGGGCGCATGTCCTCCAAATTTTTAATAAATTGTTGTAACTGAGAATTATCCATTTCCTTTGCCGAATTAACATTAAATGGCATAATCAAATTCATCCAATCTTTTTTATCAACAATCCTTAGCTCTTTTTTAAGGGCAACAACTTGGCTTAAAAGAGACTTGTATTGGTCAACAACAGACTCTGATTCGGATGGTTTAATTTCAGTTGATTCGTTTTCAATTGGTTGTGATTCATTTATTACAGGATCGTTGGTTTCTTTTTCAATGACTTGTTCTTCCGGAATTTCTTTTTCTGTTTTGTCTTTTTTGGTTCCTGTAGTTTTAACATTGATTACTTGACCTGGCTTTACAACTGCGTCTATTGACAAATCATGGCCAAATGCATTTGAGATATAGTCAGCAGCATCTTTGTCAGAGTTCCAAGGAATAACTTTTTGGACCTGCAGGGAATGGGTTCGATCTTTACGTTTTACAACCCCCTGAAATCCACCACCTTTTGCATCTTCTATTTCGACAACGGTATCAAAATAATGTGCCATTTTTTTTGGACCATCAGGGATTTTTCCTTCAACTTTCATGCCCTCGCCCCATTTATCCTTGGCATGACATGTAGCGATAACGTTGAAATCACAAGCCAAAAGCATACGAACAAAATTATACGCTTCCCGGTTAATCGCCTGATAGTCTCTCGGCTGAATTACATAGTAATCCTTTTTATTTCCGGAACTGGTAACTTCTCGTTTTAAGAACAAATCAGCATATTTACTGACCAAACTTTGGTAATAAACGCTGAATGAATCAATAACGAGTGTTTTTATGCCGTTTGGGGACTTGATAAGATCTTTGACAGACTGAAATACTTCATCAGGATCAACTGTTTGTTTTCTTCTGAACCGAAATTCGCCGCCATAATGATCAGTGCCGAATTCTGTGTCAATAACAGCCATAGCTGGTTTGTCACTGTCAGGTACATTACCTAACCGAAGAGCTGTTCGCGTTTTATAACAACCTTCAGGTCCCCAAAAAAATAGTTTATATTTTTTCTTTTTTGGTGTTGCAATTTCCCAATCCATTTGTGTTTTCTCCTTTATCTTTGTGGTTATCAATGTTCTGCATGTAACTATACTTATGGTTAAGAGTTATAAAAATAAGATCGTTATAATATAATTGAGGCATAAGCCATGCCCTGATATCAATCCCGGTTGCTTTTTCTAATTTCTCTGCTGTTGAAGCACTGGGCCGACGTCTTTCATGTAAAATGTCGCATATGAACGACTTCGAAACCCCGACTTTGTTAGCAATTTCAGTTTGTTTCAGCATTTATTTTCTCCATATTTATCCTCCACGGTGAACAAGTGTTTCCATTTATACTCTTTTAGCGTATAGTTTGTCAAGCATTTTTATTTGTCTGCCTGCATTTTTTTTCTTGACATAAGTTCGCTGATAGCGTATGGTTAATATCGTAAAAAAAGAGAAAGGCAACCAAATTTAAACTGAAGAAAGGAGACCCATGGGAAAACAGAACGATTTCCAACAAGCCTTTGTTGCTGGTGTTAAAAGATTATTGTCATCAAAATGGGGATCTCAAACCAGGCTCGCAAAAGATGCCGGCATTAAACCTTCGTATTTATGTGACATCTTAAACAATAGAAAGAAAGGTACAGAAAAAACCCGCAAGTCAATCGCCAAAGGTCTTGGCAAAACTTATCAGGAAGTATTGAATAATGGTTTTAACTCATTAAGAAATGTAACCCAGCCTTATGCAGAAGTCTGTAACGGAATTCAGCCTTTTACAGAAGACTATGCCTGTCTTATTTATCAATTTGCTGCCAAAGAAGTAAGCCTCGAAGGTTCCCATTTTTTTACGCATGATTCATTAAAAAAGATTCGACCGCCAGGTTGGGTTGATTATTTGAACCAGGAAATTTCTGAAGATGCTCTTTATGAAATAGCGAAAAAAGAAATGGAACGTATTAGGATAATGATCAAAAAAAAGACAGGATAATAATAATTTTGTTTTTTTTAGTCTGGGTGCAGAACAATTAAATCGGTTAATCTTATTTGACCGGAAAGGCGGTAAATAGTGCAAACAAACAACTCTGATCCGGGATTATTTCATGTTAATTTTGACCAATACTCATATATGAATTATATAAATGATAATTGTTTGAATTATTTGGGTGTAAAAGAAGAAAGCCATTTTAATCGATTTTTTATCGATTATTTCCAAAGATATGCGGATAAATATTATATTCCACAGGATGAACAGGAAATAATTGCACAAAAAATAGCCAATTCAAATGTTCCTGATAAACCCTTCTTTATTGCAGATTTTAACATTTTTGTGAATTGTGAGTTGCGTAGACATCGTTGGGTTGCTGCATTATCTGAAAATTGTTTTAAGTTTCCGAAAAAAAATCTTGAATTTGTTTCATTCGGATGTGATTGTGAACATGATTATAACCAGAAATATAGTAATTTTTTGAACTCTTTAAGAACTACTTATCATATATTTACAACAATTAGGTATAAAATACCATGGCTGAAAAAATATATATTGAATAAGAAATATGGAACATATGATGTTTTAGAATTAATGAAACGTCTAGATATACTCTGTGTTAAAGATTATACTATTAACTACAGTATGTCATTTATCGACAAATACCGAACCAATAAAGAACAGAGCATCATTATATATAACCCAAGTCTGCCGAAAATTATTCTGGATAGGATTTTGTTCCATGAGATGGCGCACCATATCTTGGGCCATATTAATAAAGAAAATAAAGAACATTGTTTTCCTTTAGGATGGAATTTAACTAATTCATATGTCGAAAAGGAAGCCAATATGTTTGCCGATATGATGTTTTTTAAACCATCGTACTTGATTAATTGTCTTGCAAAAAACAATCTAAATGAAGACTATCTATTGAATGAATTGTTAGATAGAGATCTATTTTATTTGTGCAATCTATTTCCAAGGACTACAGGTAAAAAATGTGATAATTTTTTTCTGTCTAATGATATTAGATCATTTTGCAGATTAATGATTAATTCATTTGTTGAAAGCACCTTAAGCGTGTATTTTCTTTTAGTGAATAATATTTTCAATCTTTTCATGGACAGCCCCAAGAGTATCTTATCGAAATATTATGGAATTTTATTCAGTACTATTTATAAGCTTAGCAAACTGTATCCAGAAAAATTTGCCTGTTTTTCACCTTTAGTTAGTTAACCTGATAAAAAAAACACCTATACTGATTGGTATGGGTGTTTTTTTTCTTGACATTGTACGCTGTAAGTGTATAATCAATTTTAAAAATTCGCTGTCAACGTAATAAACAACGTAACGGAGGATATAAAATATATATGATTAATTGGGACAATCTTCGAACCGGTTATAATGAAAAAAACGGAACCGATTACAAAACTGTTGAACAAATGGCAATTGAGCTTTATTCAATGACACTGTCTCTGACGAAATCCGCTAAAATCCTTGGTGTATCACGGCCACAATTTGCAAAAAAAATTGGGAATTTCTCACTTGTTAAAAGTGGAAATCGTAGGGGCATTAAATATCAAATGTTTCTGGCGATTACAGCTGAAGACATGGCGGAAATGACTCGGCATGAAATCATGGAGGCATGTAACATCTGCAGCAGTTATGTTGACAAACTGATTGCTAAATACAATCGTAAATTTAAAAGGATGGGAAACTTCAGAAAAAATGGATCCAAAACAATGCTGTAACTGACTTCAATGTTATTGTAT
>JGI10211J34971_10001244_pt1 | contig 21250 bp, 15 predicted proteins | sample Etolagsediment_FD_34971 | JGI IMG/M metagenome (IMG submission 34971)
AATTTTATCAATTATTTCCGAAAATAAAATGTATAAAATATATAAAATGTGGATTATTTATTTTTCTATTATTGCTGCACTCCTTTCTATAGTTTTCTTATCCCTCCGTCAAACTGAGCATTTATCCAACCTTAAAGTAGTCAATTGCACCGGCTGTTTAGATGAAACATTAAAATGTCATCCCGGAACCAATCCTGTTTGTTCCAACAAATCCAACACGCTCTGTTACTCTTTCTATGATGAGAATGGAAATGTCAGAACACCATGTGGACTTTATGATACATTCGGTGATGTTAAAGAGAGTTGCGAGAATTGCCAGACATATTGTGAATATTGCATTGGACCAGATAAAAAAGGTAGATGCATTGGCAGAAATCTATTCAATTGTAAATTATGTCCCTATAGCAGAAGATGTTTAGAAAATCCATTCAATATTTACATCAAAAAATAATCTAAATAATTAATAAATGAATTTTATTTATAATGTTGGAATAATTATTCTTTTTTCTCTAATATTCAATTCTATTGATTTAAACTATAATTCCGGCAATTGTATAATGCAACTAAAAAACCCTCAAAAAACACGAGCATTTTTCCTCATATTTGCACACCATATTTTAGCTGTCCTATCCAATTTCGGTTGGTTATCCAATAACAGAGCAATACTCCTTATTTTTGTTATTATTAATTTTATAATTATAATTCACTGGTTTACTAATAAAAATAGATGTATTGTAACAACAAGATTAAATACAATATGCGGTAAATCACCTGACCATTTATTTCCTGATTTCTTTTATATTATTGGATTGAAAAACTTTAATTTCTGGAACAATTGGGCAAGTTATATTTATTATGTTTTGGCAACATTGTATGCTATTTTTAAACTTGTAACTCTCTCTCCAAATCTTTTGTCTTAACATTATTTAACAACTCCTTATACTGTTTTTCCGTCTCTGGACTTGGCTGCATTTCTTCATCTGACAGCAACCCATTGTAATAATTAATGCGATGTTTGTACGCATTTATTTTACTTTCCAATGATTCATTTTTCGCTTTGTATATCATACGATTTCTCAATCTTTCATAATTGCGTTTTTCATATTCATCACCAATCCAATCTGGTACAATATATCTACATCTCGTTTTAATATCACCAATTTGTTCTTCAACATATTTTATAAAAATTTTTTCATCTTCTTCAGCATTTATTTTGTGGAACCTTACTTTCGTTATTATTTGGTCATAATCTTCAGCAGCATTTTCATGAGCTTCTGCTTTTACACCAAACCCATATGCACCACTAAATGATTGCAACAATGAACTAATACTTGCTAAACAACCAACAGTTAATCCTAAATATCCACCAATTTGTAAGTTAACTTGGTCACTACTTGCTAAAAATGATAGAATACCGGAAATGGATGTTATAACAATACTTGGAATAACAAATAATCTGTTCATTTTTTCAAAATATTTAGATGCCATCCAATGAATTTGTCTTTTATATGTTGCATGTTCTTCTAATGTGTCCATTAATTCGTAATTGCTTAATAATTCTCTGGTTCCCAATTTAGGACTTTCTTTAAAACTACGCTCTTCAATTGGACTATTAAGATTTAGTTGCAATTTGTCATTGCCTCTTTTTATGTATATTATTAAACTGCTATCTATATCTGTTTCTGCCAATATTTTTTTTATCTGTTTAGGGCTGCAGTTTGTCATTTCCAAATTATCTATTTTATAAATAATATCATCCTTTTTTAATCCATATGGAAATAAGATACTTTCTTTTTCAATTTCTTCCACCAAAATTGAGTTATTTTCCAATAATTTATAGGTTATTCCTAAAATATTGCTGTTTAATGCATTAGTAATTTGTGTTTCTATATCCATTAAATATAAAAACAAAAAATTAAGGTAAATCTAACTCACTTTTGCTTGCTTTCTTCCAATGATGCACCAAAAATTTTACTAACTTAATGTCATCATTTGCTATAAAAATAACCAATCCAACGAAAAAATATGCATCCCATGTAAAATTCCAACCAATTGTTGCATAAATATTATAAACTTGGTACAACCAATTGGTAAGAAGTAACCCACTGTACGAAATAATATTAAATAAAATTAATGATTTTAGATTTTTTAAAGATTTTATAAGACGTAATGCTAAAAATAGATTAACACCAAATGCATAACAACTTAATATGCAATAAATGGGCAAACCAACCCAGAATGTTTTTTGGGAATAATCCACCCGACTATTCATACAAGAAAATATAAATGTACTTATATGGTGGATTTTAGAATTCATTGGTAAATTTTTTACAGTTATCAATCCTAAAACATCTAATGCAGCATATGCAAATCCAATGCGATAAAATTGGGTATTGTTCCAATTATCATTTATAAAACCATCATATAAAGTAATAGAACCATAAATGGAGATACAAATTAATGCAGAAGTTTTTACAATATTTTTTTGGAAATAGGTTTTTCTGTCGGGTTTAAGTTGTAAATAAAATTCATTTTTGGAATATGCAAAATCAGTCAATTTATAGAATGCATAATATGCAGCAATTGCAATGAAAAAATATTCAATTTCAGGGAACATTGATAAAATAATATGAACATTTTTTTTTAAGTCATTATATTATAAGTATGAAAAAACCTTTCTGTAAAAAATGTTATGGCAAACTTTTTTGTGTTCATCATCAACCAGAAATGGAACCAGAAGAAATAATAAAAAAATTAACAACAAGCATTATGGATAAGACAGCAATGGTTGAAACATTTTACAAATATATGATGCCAGAGTATAGAGCAAAGATTGGTGGGTTTAGAGGAGCAAAACATTTTTTTAAAACATATTTAAGAGGCATTGATTTTAGCCCAAATATTTCTATTGCGAGAGATTTTGTTGAAGAAGATGATTGCTCCGGCTTTTTTATTCTGGAATACTCATTCCAAGGGAAAACTAAACCAATTAAAATTACAATGCACCGTGCATTTAATTATATTGATGATAAACCAATTTATGATAATTTTACACGGGAGAAATTGTATCTTTACTGGAGAATTGTGAATATTCAACCATTCTCTGGTGTTTTATCTAACAATTCAAAAATGGTGTTTTCCCGATTTTAAAAAATATTTGTATAGTTATATAATAATGTTAGAACTCGGTTTACAAGAAAAACATTTTAAAAATGTTAAAGATAAGAAAAAAATGGTTGAAGGAAGACTTTTTAAAGAAAAATATGCAACACTTAAAGAAGGCGACAAAGTAATTTTCTACAAAGATTTAGAAAATGGCACCAGAACTGACGAAAAAGTTGAAGTGATTGTTAAAAATATTAAACAATTCAATGACGTCCCATCTATGTTAAAAGAAATGAAGCTTAAATCTATCCTTCCAAGCGCTAAAAGCTATGCAGATGGTGAAAAAGTTTACAAAAATATCTATGGGGATGCCCTGAAAAATGCTAAAATGTTAGCCTTTTCTTGGGATGTTTCTAACAACTCCTCCAACTCTGGCAACAACAAGAAGGAAAACAGCAACTCTGGAAATAACAAGAAGGAAAATAACAACTCTGGCAACAACTCTGGCAACAATAAGAAGGAAAACAACAACTCTTTAAACAACTCTGGCAATAACAAGAAGGAAAACAACAACTCTTTAAACAACTCTGGCAATAACAAGAAGGAAAATAACAACTCTGGCAACAACTCTGGCAACAATAAGAAGGAAAACAACAAGAAAGAAAACAACAAGAAGGAAAACAATACCTCTGGCAATAATAAGAAAGAAAATAACAAGAAGGAAAACAATGGAAAAGGAGCATATGAGAATCGCAATAAATTGATTGTGGAAATTACAGAGAAAGCGAACAAACCGAAAGTGTATGAATTATATTTACGCCAGCCATGGTTTGCGCTTATAAAGGAAGGGTTAAAGGATGTGGAAGGGAGAGTGTATAAGGGTGTTGTAGAGGAGTATAAGGTTGGGGATAAAATCCACTTTTTAGAGAGGAGCAACAATAAGGAGAATATATTGGAAACAGAAATAGTAAAATTGACGAAATATCCTGATTTTAAGTCGTTGTTGTTCCATGAGAAATTGTACAAGGTATTGCCTGGCTTTCCAAATATTAAGGCAGGTAATGAGTTGTATGAGAAGATATACAATTATAAGTATATAAAAGAGAATGGTGCATTAGCAATTGGTGTGAAAGTGTTATCATCTTCTTCCAAAAACATCCCCAAAAACAAGAAAAATTGATAGAAATTATAATTTAAACCTTTGGTTATTGGAAAAATATTCGGCAAAATGAGACTTATTTCCATTTTGCAACTGATTTTGTCATGCAATTGGCGTGCCCTATTGCGTGAGGACATCTCTGACACATTCCGCCAGTTCGTCACTCGCATGCTTGACACACAGTCCACCAATTACTCTGGTGCTCTTATTGTGTTTTGGCATGATGTATTCATGACCAACACTGAGGGTGGATTGGTTGAAGTCTTTAGCAACTGGCTTGCAACCTGTCATGTGTCAATTGTGCAGCAGTTTGGGGACATGTTCTTTAACCTGTCATGTCACTCAATATACTCTGATAGGGTTGTGCAGTTCGTTGTTGATGTTCGCAATCCACTCCTTGTGTACCATACTGCCACACCCAAAACCGTTGTTCTGCAAGGTGACCCACAAGAGGTACCAAACTTATTGAACCACCTGATGGAGGGTACAATCCAGTACCGGACAACGTCAATTTGCGATGTCCTATATGGTGCAATGACGCATGATGATGTGGACGACAATTACCATGCAGCCAAAGCAGCTTTTGCAAAATGGTGTTTGTGGTGGAGCAGTTTGTTCAAGGTTGGTACAATTGACTTGTTCATGTTGATGTCATTTGACCCAGACATGGTCATTGCCATTATCAACTTGATTCCAGTTGAAGACAACCGGCCACAATTCTGGGCAGAGATGGTGAGCAACATTGTGCGAAGTGGTTTCTTCTCGTTGGTGTTCAACTGGTATGATTGCCTGACAGAGCAATCGGTGAAAACCTATTTTGCAAAAATTGTTGCACACACCCTCAACACCATGGCAGTGGACACAAACTACAGTGCAAAAACAGCGTGTATGTGGGTGCAGTTTGACTTCAACTCCAAATCATTCAAGAGCTGGCTGAGGGAAAATCCCGATGATTGGAGGAACAGCAACTTGATTCTGGACATCCAGCGTGAATTGATTTGTTCCAATCCAATGAAGCTTATGAAGAGGGAGTTTGGACACAAATGGAAAAAGAGCCCACTGATGATTGTGCTGGGCGATGCATTAGCGAGGAATCCCCAGAAACGCTCAAGACATTGATGAGCAATTTGTTTTTATAAAAATTTTTAGGATATACATAGATGTATCCACCTTTTCTATCCTGCTTAACAATTGTTCCTATATTTTCCATGAAAAGAAGGTAGGTTTTGGAATAAAATTCTTCTTCTTCATTTACGCAAATATTGATTGCAGGAGGTAGGTTGTGTAAACCATGCTTTCTGCGAATGGATGTCTGGTAATTAAGATTGAAGATTTTGGGTGAGAAAATGACTTTTCCTTCTTCACGTGCTTCTCTGGAAGCAGCAGATATAATTTTATCATCTCTATATGGATTAATTCTCCCACTAAAAAAAGAAAAATTGTTTCTATCCCAAAATCCATCACTTTTAAGGAAAATCTGAGATGTTATCGCCTCTATGCAAATTAAAGAATCCCATCCACTAAAACAATCTCTCCCAGTAAAACTCCACATCGTCTTCATAATGTCCAGCATCAAGTCATTCGGACGAATAAAATTCCTACCCAAATACCTATGTTCTGGATACAAATTCCTATAATTGTATGATTCCAGTGCATTTAAAGAAACTTCCGGAATATTAAGAGACCAATCGATGGCGGGGTTAGAGATATTTTGTGAGAAGATGAGGAATGTTTCTTTGCATTCATCAGCTTCAAGGTTTTTGTGGTTAAATTGTTGAACTAATTCTGCTAATTTTTTGGCTTCAAGGGGTGGTAAAAATGGGATAATTCCAGCTTTGGTGAATTTTTTTCCATTTTTGTCTTCTAAATACTTTGGTTTCTTGTTGGAAACTGCTAAAACGGAAAAAGGGTTGCTGACTTCCATTTTTTTTTCCAACAGGCACCTATTAAATTAATCAATTTTTAGAAAGAATGCATAAATTAACAGGGGGAATATTACGGTAATTTTTTTTAGTTGTTAAAGTCCAATTTTCATGGGGTTTAATAAGCATTTTTACATAAGAATTTTTCACATGCGGCATTTTACTTTCAAAATAGATGATTTTACCTAAACTGACTGCAAAATATTTGTTGAATATTCTTTCAATATCTTGGAGTGAGAATTCTTTATGTGGTAGACTACTTATGACGTTTTTGTAGATTTTTTCTATTTTATGGAATATAAAATCACCGTGAATATAGTTGCAACGGTCGCCATATTTTTCTTTAGCGAGTTCAAGTAAATATTGGTTTCCATCTATAACGTCAATTCTTGCATTTTTATCTAGATTTTTTACAAGATATTCTAAAATGCTGCAACTACCTACACCAATAAGTAGGGTATCACTGTTTAGGTCAATGTTTTTGACAATACCGGAGCTTATTTTTTTATTGAGTGGCCAGAGATATTTGTCGTTTTCCATTTTTCTGACGACTTTAAATAGATATTTGTATTTTTTGTTTAAGATGTAAGCGAACATCCCGAATGTGATTAAAAATATGCTAACAATAATGCAAAGTATAATTATAAAAAAAATAAAAATTGGTGCCATTTATTTAAAATATATTAGAATTTAACAAAAAAAACTTATCTAATAATATAATAATGAATGATTTTAAAGATAAATTTTTAGCAGATATTGGTGCAAGACGTCTAATAAATAATTTAGCATTCACTGCTATTAACAATTATAATTATAAGCATAGTAGTCAGAGTGAAAATACCTACAACAAAATAATTGTTAAAGGTGGGAAAGCATTACAATTAATCCAAGGTAAACCTACTGAATCCTTTGATGTTGATGGAGATTTGTTTTTGTCCAGAGATGTAATGGAAGAAATTTTACCCCAAAATAAAACAATTATTTCTGGTACAGAAATTGTACCTAAATTAGAAGAATACACCAATCCACTTAAAACTCAAGAAGATAATGTTAACCAATTATATCAGATTGCACAAGAAATAAGTGATGAAATGAATTCAAGGTTGAAAAATGGAAAAAACAGTTACGATAATATGATATATAGGGTGCAATTGGATGCAATAGTTTCCAAATATTTAACACAATATTGTTTACCAGCATTTGTGTTATATAATCCACAAGGTAATTGTTATGATTGTAAAGTGATTCATAAATTGGATTCCAGAGTAATAGAAGTAAATGCAGAAGGTCGGAGAATTCAGCAACAAGTTTGGATAATTAAATTTACACTTTACTTTGAGTTTAAACCATCTTATTCCAAAACACCATTAGAAATGAATGAGAGTAAAAGACTACCAAATTCATTGAAAATCGCATTTTTAGATTTAACTGTTGCTAATCCTTATTTACAAATAGAAAATTACAAGAACCGTCTGGATATAGAATTATCACCGAAATTTTATATATTGCGGCCAACACTTATTATTAACAATTTAGTGGATATGGCCAGTCAACCAGACTTCCATAAAAGAAACATTGCCCACCAAAAATATGAACAATTTATAAGACTAAATTTTACAGATTATGATTGTGAAGTAATTTCCAAATTATCACCGAAAAATATGCAACAAGAACAAGAATTAAACACAATTGCTCAACAACGAGCACAATTAAAAAACAATCCAATTGCAATGGCAAAAACTGAGGAAGAGTTGTACAGAAAAATTGTTGGTATTAATGGAAATAGTAATGCGAATATAAATAAAGATGTTGAACAATATGCACAAACAAAGAACATAAATTGGGAGCAATTGCAACCAATAGAAAAGGTTAATTTAAGGAAACAGTTTATTCATAATAAATTAAAACAATTGGGAGCAATTGGTAATTTAAATAAACATATAAGGACGGATGTTAAACAGATGACAGTGCAATATAGTGAGGTTTTGGCACCATTTGAGAAATATTTGGATATTTTTACAAATGCTCATGCGAATTATACGGATGAGATAAAAAATGCGAGGAAAAAGTGTGAACCGTATAAGGTATCGGATAAATATTTGCATATGAAGAATGTAGTTAATAAAAGTTTTATAAGTGAAGAAAAGAAGGGGATATTAACAAAATATATAAAACAGACAACGAAATGTAATTTTTATCCATTTTGGCAATATTCTTTTTTGCAGAATTCCAATCAATTGCAATATTTTTTTATGAACAAAACGGAAAATTATAGTTCACCAATTGTAAAATTTACATCTTTTAGTTACTGCAGATTTATAACAAAACCTTTTACAACAGTTAGCACTGCAAACTATCCCCAACCAGTCACATTAGATGATTTGGAAATAAATCATGAATATTATTTTAACATGAATATTCCACAAGAAGATGAGAAACCATTTTTGGTTCCAAGAGATTTTTTAAATCAAGATGGATTTTTAATTATTATTTATCCGGCAGAAAGAAAGCAGAATGTTCATGTTGAAAAAGTAAAGGAGCAGAGAAATGGTAAAGAAATAGAAAAAACATATAAGTATTTTAGCAGCAATATAATGCTAAAAGTTAAATTGCCATCTTATATAAATGTGCAGATAGATAATGAGAAAGTGCTGGATAAAATTAATTTGTTAGTTTTCCAAGAAAAATAAAATTAAGAAACAATAATATGTTTAAAAATATTTTCCGTAATAAAAATGTTTTAGTAACAGGAGGTGGAAGCGGTTTAGGCCAAGCTATTGCTCTGGGGTTTGCAAAAAATGGCGCAAATGTAACAATTGTAGGACGTGACTACAAAAAATTGCAAGATACCAAAAATTGTGATTCCAGCATTTCTACCTATCCACTTGATATAAAAAATATAGAAGAAATCCAATCCTTATTTAGTCACCTAAAAACAACCAGTAATTTACCAAACATTTTAATTAACAATGCTGCCGCCAATTTTATGTGTCCATCCCATAAACTTTCTTACAATGGCTACAAAAGTATCATTGATACCGTCCTTTTTGGTACATTAAACATGACAATGGAAGCAGCAAAAGCAAAAGAGACTGATTTAGTGATTGGCAACATAACAACTACATATGCGGAGACGGGGAGTAAAGGTGTTCTTCCAAGTGCGATGGCAAAGGCTGGTGTAAATTCAATGATAAGGACACTTGCAGCGGAGTGGGGACCAAGAGGGATAAGGACATTTGGAGTAGCACCGGGTGCAATATATACGGAGGGTGCATTTTCCAGATTGGATCCAGAGGGGACGGCATTGCAAAAGTTGGTAGAAACCAATCCATTAAGAAGGATGGGTACAAAGGAGGAATTGGTGGATTTGGTGCTTTTTTTGTCACAAGCGGGTTGGATAAATGGGGAGATAGTGAGAATGGATGGTGGAGAATTGAATGAGAATAGTGGGATGTTTAATAAATTTATCTAAGTTAAATATAATGAAAATATTTTTTTTTATATTTTATGTTTTATTAGTTTTGGCAATATTTATACCGAAATCGCCAATTTACCACCAGAATTATATTATTAAAAAGCCAATAAATTTGAAGAAGAATAGTAGAAATAGTTATGAAAAGGATATTGATAATGTGAAAGATAGTGAGAGTAAATTTTATGGTGTAGAAACTGGAAAATTAGACATTTTAGTTCTGGATATTGATTACAAAACTCCTTTTTGGAAATTGTATGAAATGGAATATAAACAGAAATTAAAAAATCATCCTTTTGTTGTTAGGACGATGAATGGTGGATTACATTTTTATTTTTCTTACAGTAAATCAAGAAAGAATGGTTTGAAGATGGACAATTGCCATATTAGTTGTGGAGGAATTATAGGATTGGATGTTTTAATAAAGAATACTTTTGCAATAATACCGCCAACAACTTTAAAAACGCCAGAAGGACTTAAGTCTTATAGATGGTTAAGGAAAAGATTGGATTTTAAAGATACAACTGTTTTGCCGTCATTATCGCAAGAATTTATAGAATTGTTAAATTATTTGGGTAAACCGCAATTAAATTTTAGGTTTTATAGAAAATACAATGGATTAAATTACCATAGTATTTATAAATTTAGGAAACAAACAGAAGAGAAAAATATATTGGTAGTTTTCTGGTCAGGTGAATTGAAAGGATATGTAAAAGATAGATTAAAAAATATGGATGAACAACATTTAACAATTGGAGAAAAATATTTGGGTTCATATTTTAAGATTAAGAATGTAATATTATTTTGTGCGGATTTCCATTTTAAATTGGAGCAATCTAAAAATTTTGATAAATATGTGATTAATCTTTTTGAGAAATTTAATGTGGATATTTATTTTAGTATTCAGACAGGAGGAACAAGAACCCGAAGAGAAATGGGTGCAATAAGACAAAGTAAGGAAGTATATATTTATAATGATGCAAATGTACAAAATATAAATTATACAATGAAGAATGATTATCAATTTGCTCCATTTGCACCAATTGCATTTGTAGATAAATTTAAAGATGTACCAAAAGAACCATACAATGGTGTAATAACAAGTGATGCAGCTTTTTCAATGTTTACATGTGCATCAAGTTATAGGCCAAAATGTGAGGCATATGGACTAAGTATAGTAACAGATTATGTAGGAGAAAAAGATTTTGCTCTAGTTTACAAAGAAACCCGATTTATATTTGGGAAATTTTTGGATAAATTTTTGTTTAAAATATTGGGAATTACCAAATATGTTTAATAATTTCTTTATTTTCTATTAATCTCCTTAGTAAATATGGTGTAGTTTCCCAGAATGGGCCATAAGGAACATATTTATATTTTTGTAAAATAGTATTATCGTATGTAATGTTATCTGCCATACCCAAAAGTGTGGCGAAATGAATATAATAAGTTAAATAAGGATTAGATGCAATAAATCCCCGAGCTTGCATATAACTTTCTCTGTTATGCGTGGCAATCATTATTTCATTTGAAGGGAGATAATAAATTGTTTTCATAATTTCGTACATTATTTTGTTGTACTGTTCATCTGTTTCCTCTTTACTTTTGCAAATTATTCCATATTTTGCATCTTGTTTAATATATGCACCTCTAACTAATTTAACAGCATATTTACCTTTTGGTGCGAATGTATCTAAGTCTTTTTCAACAATTGGCCAGATATCATTGCGGTAACATTGTAAAGTTTTAAAGAAGTGCTTGAATTTAGAACTGTTTTTTTCCAGAGCATAATCACTTAATTCATAAATGCGTTCTTGTATTTTGTAATCTTCAGCATCAATTAAAAAATGATTATTTATATTTTCACTATGGAATTGGTCAATTAATTTATAACAATGTGGCATATTATCAATACCTAAACCGGAAAATTTAAGAGCAATGAATGTGTTGTTATTATTTTTTATTAATTTAAATATTTCTTCAATATTGCGGTTAATTTTTTTAGGATTTTCAACAGAGAAGTCAAGGATTGTTTTTATATTTTTTTTTGCTAATTGATTTTTGATTTGAATGGCGTGGTTAATGTTAGTGCCGGCAATAAATCTTCTATAAAAAGGAATAAATTTAGTTAAATTCATGTTGACAAATAATAAAGTTTTTATAATTTTAGGAAAAAATAAATATTTTATTGGAAATAATATGCATATTTTATCAATAGGCCATAGAGGTGCTAAAGGACATTATAATGATAATACTGTTAAATCAATTTTATCAGCAAAAATTTTAGGAGCAGATTTAATAGAAGTAGATGTACAATTAACAAAGGATAATGTTTTTGTATTGTATCACGATAATAAAGTGCAGCCATTTATGATGGAAGAGGAGAAGGAGATTTGTGATATATATTTTAATGAATTGCTGACAGAGGATATATGTACATTAAATAAGGGGTTAGGATATATACAGAGTGGAGAAAGATGTGTACCTTATTTAGATTTGAAGATTCCAGAAAGTAAGGAGGAAGATGAACAATATATAAAGGATTATGGGGATAAGTTGGTTACATTTTTGATGGAAGATGAATTTGAAACAATATTGTTGGCGTCATTTAATAAGTTTTTAATAGATTATTTACGACAACATATTTTTGCAAGTTATTTTTTGTTTGGTTATATTTATGATAAAGGAGAGAAACCGACAGAGGAGCAATTAAAGGCAGATGTGGATGTTTATGTGTTTGATTGGGAAGATGTGGATACAGAAGTGAAAGGTTTAAAGTTTGTGTATACAGTGAATGAGGAAGATATAATAAAAGAGATGATAAAAGGGGGTGTAGATGGGATAGTGAGTGATTATCCGGAGAGGGTTGTTTCAATTAGGTAAAAAAAATCTAAGTAAAATGTAGATGAATGACCATTTAAAAGTATTACAAGAAGGTGCCAAAAAATTAAGTAAACAGAAACCAAACAAGGCAAAAAATATAATTTTGATAATAATTTGTGTAATAATAATAATTGTAGTTTTAGTAGTAGTTGGAACATATTTAAATCCAACATTTATTGCAAATAAACGCAAAAATTTCCCCAATGATAGGTGCACTGATTTTGTAACATATCATATGCCCAGTTATTTTGGACCTAAAGGAATGACATATGCTAAAAACAAGCAATTTTGTGACACTGCAGCAATAAATTCTGCTCATAAAAAGAATATATCACCAATAACTGGGATGATAAATAAGCAGCAAGAGGCGATAGATGGAATACACCAGCATATTGTAAATACGAACAAAATGATATTTCATATAAGAGATGGGATAGAACAAGAAGCGAGGGATGTGCAGCAAAAGTTGTACAATACATATAAGAGGTTAGCTTATGTGTTCAAGGTGTTTGCGAGATTATTTTATAGGGTTTTTACTGTTTACAGGGATATGTTTGAGACGTTAAAGTATGCAATTTGGACATTAATGAGTGTATGGAATGGGCCAATTGGTAAATTTTTTAGGTTTTTTAGTTGTTTTGGGGAGGAAACATTGTTGACAATAAAACGAGGGAAAAATAAGAAAATTGTGAAAATATCAGAATTGGAGATAGATGATTTAGAGGGAGAGAATAGAGTTGTTGGAACATGTGAATTTTATTTGACAGAGGAAGTTTATGATTTATATGGAGTGAATGTTTGTGGAAGTCATTTAGTGGAATATAATGAAGAAATAATAAGAGTGAAAAATCATCCAAATGCCAAACGAGTAAAATATGAGAGAGAAAAAATCTATAATTTTATAACAAATACTGGGAAGATGACAATAAATAATACCATGTATTGTGATTATTTAGGAGATAATACTTTGGAAACTTATAAAAAAATATTGCAAACATTAATTCCAGAAAATCCGCTTAAAGATTTTGATCTGGAAAGATATGAAACATCTGCATTGAATTTATATCCAGCATTTAGTTGTGATAGTATATTGCCAACAAATAATGGAAATAAGCGAGCAGAAGATATTAAAATTGGAGATAAAATAAACAATAAAAAAGTTTTAGGCAAAATATTGTTTAAATTAGAAGGGAAAACATTTGCAACTAATTATAATTTAAATGATTGTCATGGAACTCATACTGGTTTGCAGATTTTTAATAAAGAAGGAAAACATTTAGTAGTAGAGCAAGAAGAAAGGTGGATATTGGGCAAACTATTATGTATTGGATTAATTGTAGAAGGGGGATTAATAGATATGGGGCAATATTCAGTTGCACATTTTGATATAATAAATGAGCAACTTGCAGAGAAAGCGGAGATGGAAACTTATGGAATTTAAAATGTTCATTATTAACTACAATAATGAATTTTATTAAAACAAAACAGAATGAAGCAGTTGTAATACAAGGTGGAATAAATGAGGATAAATGTGGTGTACAATGTTTAAGTAAAGGTTCGCAACAGTTTGCAACTGAGAATGATTTTTTCTTTTTTACAACATCTACTTCTAATAAATCTTTTAATGTAAAAACATTTGGCGCAATTTATTTAGAAAATCAAGGAAATTACCTATCTATTGCCAAAAATGGAACAAATATTTATACTTCATCTTTTAAACTAAATAGTTTAGGTGATTTTGTAACAAATGTCCAAGGGAGAACAATTTTAGAATTGGAAAAAGGTGTTCACTGTAAATTAAGTGGGGGTGATGTTAAAATGGAATTTATGGAGAAGATGAGAAATTTTTATTGTGATTTAAACTCTGGGAATTTTTTATTAACAAATGTTGATGCAATATCTCTGCAATCTAATAAACTATCAGCAGATTTTTCCAATGTAAATTTACAAACAAATAATTGCACAATACATTTTGATGAACTTTTATTGTTAAAACAAGATTATGGAATAAATATTGGAGATAATCTAACAATCTCCTCTGAAAATAATATAAAAATTTTATCCACTCAAGGTAACATTGATTTTTTTTCCAGAAATGGTGAACATATTAATTTTGAAAACGAAAGACCTAATGGACAATTCATTTTTAAAGGCAGTTCTGTTAACAGTCAATGGTGTGCAAATGTACATAAATTCAATATTAACACTAAAAAAACTTACTTCAATTCCACCAATTCTATAGAAATACAAACATCCAACTTCTCTACCATCGCCAAATCTTATGCAATTGAAGGCGATGAATTTAAAGTAAATTCGCCGTTTTTACAATTAGGTTGTTTGATATTGGATGGACAAAGTCGTTTAGATTGTGAGACACTGGATATAGTTGTAAAAAAATTTAGGTTAGATTGTGGGAGATGTGAATTGGGAGGATTAGCGGTAGAAGGAAGAGAGGTGAAAATGGATAATTTGAAAATAAGGGAAGGATTATATTATGAGAGGGATGGAACAATAGTTGAATTTGCGGACAATGTGAAGATAATGAGTGGTGGGAATATTGGTATATTGTTAAATGCGGATAGAGGAGGAATAAAGATGAGTGGAGATATAAGGTGGAATATAATGGGAGAGAGACTATTGGGGATAAATGGGAGGGAGTTGACAGTGGGAAATGTAAATTACAATTTATCCTTTTTGAGTAAAGAATTGAATTTAGAGGGGGTAATAAAGTGTAGGAGTGGAGAAATGTTGCAGATAATAGATGGGGATGGAGTTAGATTTATATGTGGGAATAGTTTGATGCTGTCAACACCAGAGAGAATATTTATAAGTCATGGGGAAAATGTGATAGAAGTGGATGATATAATAAAATTGGAGAATAAGAATGGTAGAATATTGCTGGAAGAAAAGGTTTTACTGGAGGGAAATATAAATTTATGTAGTGCTAATAGTAAATTTTTAGTGGAAGAGATTGTGCAATGTAAAAGTAATGTAATTAAATTGGAGACAGAAAATAGTTTAATAGAGATACAAGATGGCATACAATTGGAGAATAATTCCAAAATAAATATTGGACAAAATATATCAATCGATTCTCCAAAAAATATATATTTAAATTGCGGATATGACCTAATAACAAGATGCAATCAATTGCAAAATAATGCGGAATCAATTATAAATACATTTGGGAATTTTTATCAGATTGTAAAAGGGAATTTTGAATTAATTGCAGGAAATAATAGGATTTTTACAACAGATAATGTAATGAAAATAGAAGGGGATGTGAACATTGGTGATAAAATAATTTTGGAAGATAATAAATTGGAAATTACTTGTGATGTTGGCAAAATAGATTGTAATAAGATGGAATTATTGCATATGAAATTAAAAGAAAAGGAAGTAAATATTGGTTGGGAGAATAATTTTTTAAATATTGGGAAAGAAGGGATATTTTTGGAAAGTGAAAATATTGGATTAGCAACAAAGAATTATAATTTGGAAGCACGAAAAATAATTTTAGGGACAGATAGGAGTAAGATAGAAATTGGGCAAAATATAATTGTAGAATCCAATTGTTTTGGTGTAGTGGGTAAGCAATCATTTATAGGTTGGGAGAAGGTAGGTTTGGATGTGAATGGAGAGAGAATGTTAATTTTAGGTGGGAATAATAGTGGTTTGCATATAACAGAGAAAGTGAGTGTTTGGAAGGGTGAGACAATAAAATTGCAAACGACACATTTAAGTCAATATGCGAAAACATTGCAGATAGATAGTGGCAATTGTAAGATAACAGCGGATAATTTGTGGTTAGGAAAGGATGCCAATATATTTATAAATAAGAATATCCAATTGGAGGCGAATAATTTAAAATACAGTAATAGGGATGGTACAGAATTGGTTGTAGGAGATTCATTTTATTTTAAGAAGGAAAATGCAAAATTTACTTTGGATAATAATATTTTCCAATTAATTGCGACTAATCCAGAATACAGGGTTGATTTTAATGTAAAAGGGGAGTATATTGTAACATCTTCTAAAAATGTTGCGATTGAGTCAACAATAGGGGATATTATTTTAAGGACATCATCGTCTCATATATTTTTGGATGGCATTAGTAAAAAAATGCAAGTAGAATGTCCCCAGATTAATGTGAATGGGAGTGTAGAAATGAATGGGAAAAGGATGGATATTGTATCGGATATTTTACAATTGGAGACAAAAACAGCGAAAATAAGTGTGGATAGTTTACAATTAATAGGGGAAGATTTGCAGTTGAAACAAATGGGTAAGAATGAGTTGGAGATTTATAGTGGGGGCAATGTGTTGCTGGAGTCAGAGAATATATGTAGGATAAAAACTAAATATGGAGAAATAAGTTTTGATGATGGATTATTAATAGAAAGTTTAGAAAATATTAAAATAACCTGCGAGAATCATTTGGGCAATCTGGAAATAATTGGAAGACATAATGGTGTTATTCAATTGGAGAAGAGATTGGAGATTGCAGCGGAAAATATGATTCTAACAGGAGAAGAAAAAATAGATATTACAACAAGGGGTGATATGGAAATATTTGTGAAAGATATGTTGAAATTAAATGGAAGAACTTTTATTGCTAATTTGGAGAGTGTTGATTTTAGCATTTCCCGATTTTTACAGATTAATGCGAATATTGTAGAGATTACTGTGCAAAATTATAAGTTATTGCAAAAAAATATGGGGAAAATTGACATTGAATGTGATGGAGAATTTAATTTAACAAATCATATGGTGGGCCATTCAGAGAATGGATTAAAAATGCAATCAGAATCCAACACCCATGAGAAATCAATTTATTTACATAGCAGAGTTGGTGGAATAACATTAGAAGGGCAATTGGTGCAACTAAGTGGGAAAGTGAAGATTGGAGAAATAAACATAATACCACAACAGAATGGCTTGCATATTGGAGGAAATATGGAAGTTGATGCATTGAAAGTGGGGAATAATATGTATATAAGTTCTCAAGGGATAAGTTGTATGCAGAAAGAAACCGTAAAATGGATGAATATGGACAATGAAATGGAAAAATTAAAATGTCCAATAATAAGTGTAAAAATATTAGAGGGGGATATAAATGTAAATGGGAATTGTAAGATACAGAATGGATTGGAAGTAAAAGGCCAAAGTGGATTACTGTTGGAGAATATAAAGATAGGGAATTGGGAGAGAGAAAATAGGTCAGCAATAAGATTGGATATGAGCAATAGTATATGGAATGAGGGAATTAATATAGATGCGGATGGAAAAAATGCGGTAAATGTGAAAAATGGCAATATGATAATTGATGGCAATATAACAACAAAGGCAATACAGATAAAGGAAAACTACTCTGGTAAATTGCGTGAAGTAGAGGATGTAGAATGGGAGAAGATGCTGGATAAAATGCAAGTGGAGATGGGTGAAGATGGAGAACTGCATGCAAATATAGGAGATATGTGGAAGATAATGAAACAGATGATGGGTATTATAAAGATGCAACAAAAAATGTTAAAAAAAGTGATTTAAAAGGAATCAGACATTCAACAGCACATACAACTAAATTATGCCAACTAAAATACGAAAAAGCGATACAACTGACAATGTCAGTGTGTCAACGATTGCGGACACTTACAAGAAGATGAGTCAGGTGGAGCATGTGCTCAATTTGCCTGATACATATATTGGTTCAGTGGAGCAGTCAGAGGCGGAATTGTGGTTAGTGGATAAGGAAGAAGGGAAGATGAAGAAGAAGACAGCGCAGATTGTTCCGGGATTCTATAAGATTTTTGATGAGATTTTGGTGAATGCTTATGACCAGTATGTTAGGTTAAAGGAGACACCAGAGTTGCGTCAAGTGAGGGAGATTCATGTTGAGATTACGCCGGAGTACATGAGTGTTATGAATGATGGCGAGGGGATTGATGTGGAGATTCATCCAGAACATGGTGTTTATGTGCCGGAATTGATTTTTGGAAATATGTTAACGAGTGCGAATTACAATAAGACCAGTAAGGTTACTGGAGGTAAAAATGGCATTGGTTCGAAGGCGAGTAATATTTTTAGCAAACGATTTATTGTGGAGACTGTAGATGGAGGGCGTAAGCGTTATTATAGACAGGAGTTTCGCAATAATATGAGTGAGAAAGATGAGCCGACGGTGGAGAAATATACGAAGAAACCTTTTACGAAGATTACTTTTTATCCGGATTATGAGCGTTTCCATATGGAAGGTTTGGATGAGGATATGGAGGGATTGTTGATGAAGCGAGTTTTTGATATGGTAGCTACGACGGATAAGGGTATGTCAATTTTTTTGAATGGAAACAGGATAGAGTTGAATAACTTTGAGAAGTATGTGGATTTATATATTGGAGACAAGACGGAAACGAAGAGGGTTTATGAGTATATTAATGACCGATGGGAGATTGTTGTTTGCGAGAGTCCGGATGATAAATTGGAGCAAGTATCTTTTGTGAATGGGATTTACACGTGGAAGGGAGGGAAACATGTGGAGGCGTTAGCGCAGACGATTAGTACCAAACTTGCGAAACATGTGGAGACGAAAGGCAAGAAGAAGATACAGTTAAAGCCGAGTGTTATTCGGGACAATATGTGGATTTTTGCGAGAACGATTATAGAGGATCCGGCATTTGATTCACAAACGAAGGAGTATTTGACGACACCGCCGGCGAAGTTTGGAAGTAAATTTACGATATCGGATAAGTTTATTGAGAAAGTTGCGAAATTGGGCATTGTTGACAGGGCGATTAAGTTTAGTGAATATAAGGATTCTAAGATTTTGACAAAAACGGATGGTAAAAAGACGTCTAATATCCGTGGAATTCCGAAATTGGATGATGCCAATTGGGCTGGAACGCCGAAATCATCGCAATGTACATTGATTCTCACGGAGGGAGATTCGGCGAAGGCTTTTGCAATAGCTGGGTTGTCAGTTATTGGTCGTGACAAGTATGGTGTTTTTCCTTTAAGGGGGAAGGTGCTGAATGTACGAGAAGCGGCGGATGACAAGGTATCTAAGAATGAGGAGATAAAGAATTTGAAGTTGATATTGGGATTACAGCAGGGCAAAGTTTATGAGGATATGTCGGAATTGCGGTATGGAAGTATTATGATTTTGACGGATGCGGATGTAGATGGCAGCCATATTAAAGGTTTGTTGATAAACTTGTTCCATAATTTTTGGCCATCATTGTTGAAACAGCAGGGATTTATTAAGTCCATGTTGACTCCAATTGTGAAGGCGAAGAAGAAGTCGGATGTAAAGATTTTTTACACATTGACGGATTATGAGAATTGGAAGGTTACACCTGAATCATCTGGATACGAGATTAAGTATTACAAGGGTTTGGGTACATCAACTGCACAAGAGGCCAAAGAATATTTTAAGGATTTGGACAATAGTGAGATTCGTTATCTTTGGAATGAGGACAATGCTGTTGATTTGACGGTAAATTTGGCTTTTAACAAAGATAAGGCGGATGACCGCAAGGAATGGTTGGGNAATTATGACCGCAATTCNATTATTGAACATAACCAGAAGGATATTCCGATTGAGGATTTCATCAATAAGGATTTGATTCATTTTAGCAAGTATGATTGCGAGAGGAGTGTTCCATGTTTGGTGGATGGTTTTAAGCCGTCACACAGGAAGGTTCTTTTTGGAGCAATGCTTCGTAATTTGAAGAAGTCGGTGAAGGTTGCACAATTGGCGGCATATGTTGCAGAGAAGAGTGCATACCATCATGGTGAACAGTCATTGAATGAGTGTATTATTGGGATGGCACAGGATTTTGTGGGTTCTAACAATATGAATTATTTGGTGCCAGAGGGTCAGTTTGGGAGCAGACTTCTTGGAGGAAAGGACCATGCATCACCGAGATATATTTTTACAAGGATGTCGGAGTTTTGCGATGTTGTGTTTAAGTCAAGTGACAATGCTCTGTTAGATTATTTGGACGATGATGGAGAGACAATAGAGCCGGAATTTTATGTTCCGGTGATTCCGAATATTCTTGTGAATGGTTGCAAGGGAATTGGAACGGGATTTTCTACAAATGTGCCTTCATACAATCCGCTGGATATTATTGATAATTTGCGTCGTAAGATGCGAGATGAGGATATGGTGGAGATGAAGCCATGGTTTAGGGGATTCATTGGGAAGATAGAGAAAGTGAATGATAAGTATGTTTCCAAGGGATTGTATCGTGTTTTAGATTCAGGGAAGGTGGAGATTTATGAACTACCGATTGGGATGTGGACGGATAAATACAAGGAACACTTGGAGGAGTTGATGAATGTGGAGAAGGATGGTAAGAAGAAGAAGACGCAGATTTTGCTCCGATATGAGTCTCAATATACGGAATCGGTTGTTAAGTTTATTTTGCATTTTGACAAGAATGAATTGGCGAGGATGCTGACAAAGGGGACGTTTGAGAAGGAGATGAAATTGGTGGATTCAGGGAATACCAATACGAACAATATGCATTTATTCAATGATGTAGGACAGATTCGCAAGTATGATAGTGCTGTTCATATTATTGAGGAGTTTTACAAGATAAGGAAGACTTATTATGAGAGACGCAAACAATATTTGGAGAATCGTTTGAATCGTGATTTGGAGGTGATAAGTGCTCGTGTTCGTTTTATTTTGGCTATTTTGGATGAGGA
>JGI10211J34971_10001246_pt1 | contig 21232 bp, 20 predicted proteins | sample Etolagsediment_FD_34971 | JGI IMG/M metagenome (IMG submission 34971)
GAGTCAGAGAACCAACGGGACACGTGGTCCGTCGTGATTCCCAGACGGAACCCGAAAGGATGAACTTTCTGACCCATGCTTACTTCCCAGCCTTCTGTGTCTCGCGCTTCGGGTTAACCGAAGCCTCGTCGGGCGTTGCCAGCACAACAGTGATGTGGCTGGTGCGCTTGTTAATGCGGTATGCCCGGCCCTGAGCACGAGGACGGAACCGTTTCAGGGTGATTCCCTCGTCCACGAAAGCTCGAGCAATGAAAAGGTCCTGGTCATCCAGGAACACGCCCTCTTTGTCAGCGGTCACCTTGGCGTTAGCCATGGCGGATGCAACAAGCTTGGCGATTGGCTCACTGGCAGACTGCGGGGCAAACTTGAGCGCTGCTAGCGCCTTCTCTGCTTGCATGCCACGAACCAGGTCCACGATGCGGCGGGCCTTCTGAGGGGTCACGCGAATGTTGCGGACCTTCGCAATGGACTCAACCATGTCTCTACCTCTTCACATCGCCGCTCAGCGGCGACGGCCTTTCTTGTCGTCCTTTTCGTGACCACGGAAGGTGCGGGTGGGGGCAAACTCGCCGAGCTTGTGTCCCACCATGGTTTCCGTCACGAATACGGGGATGTGCTTACGGCCGTCGTGCACNGCGATGGTGTGTCCGAGCATCGCGGGCACGATCATGGAGCGACGTGACCAGGTCTTGATGACGTTCTTGGAGCTCGCTTCGTTTTGACGCACAACCTTTTGCAGGAGGTGGTCATCCACGAAGGGTCCCTTTTTCAGACTACGAGGCATCTTCTATCTCCTACTAACGCTTCTTGCTGGCGGTGCGACGACGGACAATCTGAGAGTTGCTGGCCTTCTTGCGGGACCGAGTACGGCCTTCGGCCTGACCCCAGGGGCTGACGGGGTGGCGACCACCAGAGGTCTTACCCTCACCACCACCGTGGGGGTGGTCCACCGGGTTCATGGCGACACCACGGACAGTGGGGCGAACACCCTTCCAGCGCATACGGCCGGCCTTACCCCAGTTGATGTTGCTCTGCTCGGCGTTACCGACCTCGCCGACGGTCGCGCGACAGCGCGCGTCGACGTTGCGGATCTCACCGGAGGGCAAACGCAGCTGGGCGTTCGGGCCATCCTTGGCGACGAGACGAACGGCTGCTCCTGCAGAGCGAGCCATCTTGGCTCCTCCGCCGGGGCGAAGCTCAATGGCGTGCACCACGGTTCCTACGGGGATGTTGCGCAAGGGCAGGTTGTTACCGGGCTTGATGTCAGCACCGGGACCCGACTCGACAATGTCACCCTGACGGAGCTTGTTGGGAGCCAAGATGTAGCGCTTGGTTCCATCCACAAAGTGGAGCAGAGCAATACGAGCGGTGCGGTTGGGGTCGTACTCGATGTGAGCGACCTTGGCGTTCACGCCATCCTTGTCGTTACGACGGAAGTCGATCATGCGGTACTGGCGCTTGTGGCCACCACCGATGTGGCGGGTGGTGATGCGGCCAGCGTTGTTACGCCCACCGGTCTTCGGCAGGGGCTTGAGAAGCGACTTCTCGGGGGTGCTCCGGGTGATTTCTTGGAAATCGGCAACGGAGGAGCCACGACGACCTGGGGTCGTGGGCTTGTATTTGCGAATAGCCATGTCTGTCCCTTACCTATCCGACAGCCGTGAAGATGTCGATNGAACCGGACGACAGGGTCACAATNGCACGCTTGGTGTCTTTGCGCTTCCCTGTTCCAAACTTGGTGCGGCGGGTCTTGCCGGTCTTGTTGAGCGTGTTGACGCCGGAAACCTTGACNTTGAAGATNTTCTCGANNGCGAGCTTGATCTCGGTCTTGGTCGCNCGAGGGTCAACCTCAAAGGTGTACTTNCCCTGGTCAATCAGGGTGTAGCTCTTCTCNCTCACAACGGGGCGGAAGACGACNTCTCTGGGGTCTTTGTTCCAGGCAACGGTGTGAATNGTCATTACTTGTCTCCCTTGTCAGTCTTCGAGGCGACAAAGGCTTCCAGCGCGTCAGCGGTGAAGATGATGTCGTCGGAGTTCAAGACGTCGTAGGCGTTGAGCTGGTCGGGGTGAACAGCGTGGATACCGGGCAGGTTCCGCACACTCTTCTGACCGTTTAAGTCCTCACGACCGATAACCACCAGCACGTTCACACCGGGAGCGGTCTGAGCGATGAGCTTGGCAGCAATCTTGGTCGAGGGAGCCTTGTCGGTCCCCAAACCCTTCACGACGTGGATACGGTCGGCACGAGCGCGGTCAGACAGGGCAGAAAGCAGAGCCTTCTGGACCATCTTCTTGGGGGTGCGCTGCGAGTAATCGCGTGGCACGGGTCCGTGGACAATTCCACCACCGCGGTGCTGAGGGGCACGGATCGAACCCTGACGGGCACGACCGGTTCCCTTCTGTTTGAACGGCTTGCGACCAGCACCGGACACCTCACCGCGACCCTTGGTCTTGTGAGTTCCCTGGCGGGCGGCAGCAAGCTGCGCCACAACAACCTGGTGCATGAGGGGGACGTTGGTCACCACATCAAAGAGGTCAGCGGGAAGATCGATGGAGCCAGACTTCTTGCCGGTCTGGTCCAGGACGTCAACTGCAGCCATGATTAGACACCCTTCCTGGCGTTACGAACGAAAACCAGACGGCCCTTGGCGCCGGGGATGGCACCTTTGACCAGGAGGAAGCCGCGCTCAGCATCCACCGAGTGGATGGTGAGGCTCATCACGGTGACGCGCTCTCCACCCATACGTCCGGCCATCCGCATTCCCTTGAACACGCGCGAGGGCGTTGACGAGGCACCAATGGAGCCGGGCTTGCGGTGGTTACGGTGAGCACCGTGTGACGCAGAAACACCCTTGAAGTTGTGGCGCTTCATGACACCGGCAAAACCTTTACCCTTGCTCGTTCCGACCACGTCGACAATCTGACCGGCTTCGAAAACCTCGGCGGTCAGTTCTTGGCCAACTTCATAGTTGGCCGCGTCGTTGGTGCGAATCTCGGTCACGTGACGGCGAGGCGTGACGCCTGCCTTCTCAAAGTGACCCTTGAGGGGTGCGGTGACCTTGCGGGGGTCGATGTGACCACTGGCAATCTGAATGGCTTCGTAGCCATCTTTTTCCACGGTGCGGATTTGAGTAACCACATTCGGGGCAACCGCAACAACGGTTACCGGAATCATCTGGTTGTTCTCGTCCCACACCTGAGTCATACCCAGCTTGGTGCCGAGTACTCCTCTAGTAGCTGTGACAGTTGACATGGTCGTTCCTTAAAGCTTGATCTCGATGTTGACGTCAGCGGGCAAGTCCAAGCGCATCAAGGAATCCACAGCCTTGGGCGTGGGGTCAATGATGTCGATAAGACGCTTNTGGGTGCGCTTCTCAAAGTGCTCGCGCGAATCCTTGTACTTGTGGGGGGAGCGAATCACGGGGATCACGTTCTTTTCCGTAGGAAGCGGAACNGGACCAACAACGGTCGCACCGGCACGGGTTACCGTGTCAACAATCTTTCGGGCTGAAACGTCAAGACCGGCGTGGTCATACGACTTCAGTCGAATGCGGATTTTCTGTCCCGCCATGATTTTCTCTCTCTCATTCGCACAACTCTCGCCATGCACTTCAGGTCCCAGGGATTTATCTCCCTAGGGCACACACCACTGTTCTTCTATCAACACAGCTCGACGCGCCAGGCGGCAGTATCCAGCACTCTCGGGCCTAAACCCGAGAACGGGATTCGTCGATGACGTTTGGTTCTGCTACCTGCGGCCTAGGTTTACTCGCGATTCGCGACCCTATGCACTACCTGGCAGTGAGCACTCTCGAAAGAGCGCGTACTGAACCTCACAAACTATGCCACACCCCGGTATTTCCCGCAACCCGGGCGTGTCGGAAATTTTACGGGGCGACGGACGCCTTCACAACCTCGAACACTCATCCGCTTCGGAGGGTCAACACACCTCACCGTATCCGCTATGTGGGGAGTAGGGAAAAAGTCACGTAGGCCGCAACTGCGCCCCACGCCACGGCCCCGAGAGATTGCACCACGCTCGCGCGCCACACACTCACACCCAAAGAAACGGCAATAGCTGCCGCGAGCTGGGTACCAATGAGTATCGGCCCCACGACAGCCATCCCCACGTCCCCGTACCGCACAAAAATGCGCTTGGCTCTGGCGGTGCGGCTATCGTCTTGGCGCGGTTTTCCCCGCTTTTCACGCCTTCTGGCCATCGCGGAGACGATCCGCTCACTCCCCGCCGCGAACAAGACTATTGTCGCCACATTTCCCACCAGAGCGAAAACCACAGTCCACACCACAGGTAGCCCCAACAGGATGCCTACCGGGATGACGACGACGGCTTCCAACCACGGAAGCGCGCCGGCAATAAGCACCCCGAGCAACCCCAGCTGCTCGACTAAGGAATCCGCCACGGTGCCCTAACCTTTCTTACCAATCGGATCGTCACGCCCCATCTGGGCCTCCACGCCTTCTTCTCGTCAGCAGTCCCATGAATTTTTCCATGGGGCCTTGCGAGAACTTGCCCAGCCACAGGCCACTCAGTCCCGCCAAAACAAGGTAAATGGCAACACCAATCAGGAGCGCAACCCAGTAGTCCACAGCCTGGAAAAGACCGAGCCCCCAGGCTCCAAAAATCATGCTGAGGAACACAGATTGCAGGAGGTAGTTGGTCAGAGAAGTTCGTCCCGGATAGCTCATCCAACGCACCAACGCAGGTTTGCGCTCAACCAAAACAGCTATGGCCCCGAGGTATCCCATGCTCAGTAACGGAGCAGTCATGAAGCCCAGGGTGAGCGACCCGAGATACACGGCTTCTGATGTGCCAGTGGAGACCTCATTCGACACGTAGAGCATCGCCGCGAGGAACTGCGTCGGCAGCCCCACGCCAAAGCCCCAGCGCATCATGCTCCGGGTACGAAGTCCCAAGGAATTGGCTCCCAGTAGGCGCTTACGGGCCGCGAGCACACCCACCAGGAACGCTGCAAACACCAGACCGCCTTGCAACAACACTCCGCCAGAGGCGCCCAAAACCCACAATTCCAGTCGCGGCTCGATCGCCTCGACGAAGGTACCCCCAAGCATTACTCGATCGAGTCCGTTGGCGAAGCCCTCAAGCTCCACTCCGGTGACTTCTGCCAACCAGGTCAGGACAGAAAGCGATACGAGCACGAAGGTGGAAAACCCCCACAGCACCCAGCTCCACACCCTGATCGTCCGCTCTGTGCGGAACATAAAGGCCAACAAGATCAATCCAAAGACGCCATAGAGGAAGAGGATGTCCCCGTGCCACAGCAGAGTGAAGTGAAACATACCAAGAACGATGAGAATCACGGAGCGCAGCGCGAAGCGCGGACCACCGGATTTCTCTCCCCTAGTGACGTAATACGAGCTGTAGCCAAACAGGAAGGAGAACAGCAGGTAGAACTTCCCCTGGAACAGGGTAATCATCACCACAGTGGCAAGAGAGTTGCCAAAGCCCACGACGTCAGCTCCCCTAATCCCGTCACTGGAGTGATGGGAAAAATAGGAAAGATTGACCAACACAATCCCGAGTAGAGCAAAACCTCTCAGGACGTCAGGAAGCAGGTCTCTCTGGGTGAGGGCGTTGGAAGTCACAGTCGAACCTTTCGTTGACGAAGAGCGATGGCAAGCGCGAGAGAGGGCCACAGGAGAATCTGACCATAGAGGAACCACACCACCGCGTTGGTTTGTGGCCACGTCAGGCTCAGCGTCATCGTCATGACACCGCTGTCATCCGCTTGGAAAGCCCAGATGAGCAGGGCCATTCCCATGAAACTGAGGACGGTCGCCAGAGCTCGAAAGGCGCTCAGATAAATCCGATTGCGGATGGCGACCAGGCGCTCATCCAATGCATCATCGGGAGCATCGGCAACTAACCGAACTGCCCGGCGCAGGAGGAACCACACCGCAAAAACTCCAGCGACCATCACCAGAGGGATGATGCCAATCCCATCGTCCACAAACCACACAATGACTGGAGCAACAAAAAGGACGAAAAAGGACACAGCAATGACCGCCGTCAAACCTCGGGGTGTGCGGAGCCAGTCCCATCTCGTGTCAGAGAGGTCCTTCATGACCTCACGGCTGTTCGTTGTCTGCCACAGCCACTCGTTGATGGCGCTGAGCGATACTTTGCGGTTCATGAACGTTCTCCTGCCTTCTCAGTCTCCTCGGTGGAAGATTTCACCGCGTCATCGAGCCAAAAGATTTCCTCTAAGGGAACTCCTAGAGCTCGCGCAATTTTGAGAGCCAATTCGAGACTCGGGTTGTATTCACCGCGCTCGAGATAGCCCATCGTTTGGTAGTGGACCCCCACCAGATCAGCGAGCTCCCCGCGAGAAAGGCCTCTCGCATCCCGGGCCTGCTCAATCCGATTGATAACCGGTGCAGAGTCTTCTCTGGAGGGTCTACTCACGAGAAATAGCATAAATGCTATGTAGCAATAATGCAACATGCAGTGTCGGTTAAATGACGAAGGGCCCGGAGTTTCCTCCGGGCCCTCACGTGCAAGGGAACTACTTGATGATCTTGGTCACCGTTCCAGCACCGACAGTGCGGCCACCCTCACGGATAGCGAAGCTCTGTCCCTCTTCCATGGCGATGGGCTGAATCAGCTCCACCTTCATGTCAGTGGTGTCGCCAGGCATGACCATCTCGGTGCCATCAGGCAGAGAGATGACGCCGGTGACGTCAGTGGTGCGGATGTAGAACTGGGGACGGTAGTTCGTGTAGAACGGGTTGTGACGTCCACCCTCGTCCTTGCTGAGGATGTAGGCAGTTCCTTCGAACTCGGTGTGCGGGGTTACAGAACCCGGCGCAACCACAACCTGTCCACGCTCTACGTCTTCGCGCTTGGTACCGCGGAGAAGCAGACCACAGTTCTCGCCGGCCCATGCCTCGTCGAGCTGCTTGTGGAACATCTCAATACCGGTGACGGTGGTCTTCTGCGTGGGACGAATACCCACGATTTCCACGTCGGAGTTGATGCCCAGGGTGCCACGCTCGGCACGGCCGGTCACCACGGTTCCACGACCGGTGATGGTGAAGACGTCCTCAATAGGCATGAGGAACGGCTTGTCCTTGTCGCGCACGGGGTCGGGGACGTTAGCGTCCACGGCGTCCATGAGCTCCATGATCTTGTCGCCCCAGGCTGCGTCTCCTTCGAGAGCCTTCAGACCGGAGACCTGGATCACGGGAGCGTTGTCTCCGTCGAAGCCCTGGCTGGAGAGCAGCTCACGAACCTCAACCTCGACGAGCTCGAGGATTTCNNCGTCATCGACCATGTCGGACTTGTTGAGCGCGACGAGCAGGTAAGGAACACCCACCTGCTTGGCGAGCAGAACGTGCTCACGGGTCTGAGCCATCGGACCGTCAGTAGCGGCAACCACGAGGATTGCGCCGTCCATCTGAGCGGCACCGGTGATCATGTTCTTGATGTAGTCGGCGTGACCGGGGGCGTCTACGTGTGCNTAGTGGCGCTTCTCGGTCTCATACTCCACGTGGGAGATGTTGATGGTGATACCGCGCTGACGCTCTTCCGGAGCAGAGTCAATGGACGCGAAGTCGCGCATCACGTTGACAGCTGACGGGTGACGGTCTGCGAGCACCTTGGAAATAGCAGCGGTAAGAGTGGTCTTGCCGTGGTCGACGTGACCGATCGTACCGATGTTGACGTGCGGTTTGGTCCGCTCGAACTTGGCCTTAGCCACTATGGTCCTCCTCGGGACTGTTGCTCTGAACTTTGTGGGCTCAGAGGTTGGGTACTTGTCTTGTTTGTTTCGTAGGCCACACGAGCCTATTCTTCGGGCTTAGTCGCCCTTGCCCTTCTGAATAATCTCGTCGGCCACAGCCTTCGGGACTTCAGCATATGTCTCGAACGTCATCGAGTACACCGCGCGACCAGAGGTCTTCGACCTCAGGTCACCCACGTATCCGAACATTTCCGAGAGCGGCACGAGAGCGCGAACAACTTTAACGCCGGTCGCATCCTCCATGCTCTGAATCTGCCCACGCCTCGAGTTCAGGTCACCGATGACGTCTCCCATGTATTCCTCAGGGGTACGCACCTCGACGGCCATCAGNGGCTCGAGCAGAACAGGACTTGCTTTTCTCGCGGCCTCCTTGAAGACCATCGATCCAGCAATTTTGAACGCCATCTCAGATGAGTCGACGTCGTGGNACTGCCCATCCAGNAGTGTCGCTTTGACACCCACNGTTGGGTAGCCCGCCAGAACACCGACCTGCATGGCGTCCTGAATTCCAGCATCCACNGAAGGNATGTATTCGCGAGGAATACGCCCACCAGTGACCTTGTTATCAAACTCGTACATGGTCTCGCCCGTGATTTCGATGGGCTCCAGGTTGATCTGAACCTTTGCGAACTGACCAGAACCACCGGTCTGCTTCTTGTGGGTGTAGTCGACCTTCTCGACGAGCTTGCGGATGGTCTCGCGGTAGGCAACCTGGGGCTTACCCACGTTGGCTTCCACGTTGAACTCACGCTTCATGCGGTCAACAAGGATGTCGAGGTGAAGCTCACCCATACCCTTGATGACGGTCTGACCGGTCTCCTGCACCTGCTCGGTGCGGAACGTGGGGTCCTCCTCGGCAAGCTTCTGGATTGCGAGAGACAGCTTCTCCTGGTCAGCCTTGGTCTTGGGCTCGATAGCCACCTCAATAACCGGCTCTGGGAAGGTCATTGACTCCAGAACGACGGGCTGGGCCGGATCACACAGGGTGTCACCCGTGGTGGTGTCCTTCAAACCAATCACCGCGTAGATGTGACCTGCGGTCACACGCTCAACCGGGTTTTCCTTGTTGGCGTGCATCTGGAAAATCTTTCCGATGCGCTCCTTCTTGTCCTTGGTGGAGTTCACCACAGCGGCACCGGACTCGATAGATCCTGAGTACACGCGGACATAGGTAAGACGACCAAAGAACGGGTGAACTGCGACCTTGAAGGCGAGAGCAGAGAAGGGCTCGTCCGATGAGGGCTTACGAGCAACAATCTTCTCGANATCACGAACATCGTGACCCTCCACNGCGGGAACATCCAAAGGAGAGGGCAGGTAGTCNACAACCGCGTCGAGCATGGGCTGCACNCCACGGTTCTTGAACGACGATCCACACAGAACGGGGTAAGCATCACCGGCAATGGTGAGCTGGCGAATACCAGCCTTGATTTCATCGATGGTGGGCTCTTCGCCACTGAGGAACTTCTCCAGAAGCTCCTCGTTCGCCTCGGCAACACCCTCAATGAGCTGGGCACGATATTCCTCAGCTTTGGCCTTCATGTCCTCGGGAATGTCCTGCGTCTCGTAGGAGGCACCCAGGGTGACATCACCCTTAGAGTCACCAGGCCACACGCGTGCCTTCATCTCGATCAAGTCAACAACGCCCACGAAGCTCGACTCGAACCCGATGGGGAGCTGAATAACGAGAGGCTTCGCACCCAAACGCTTGATGATGGTGTCGACGGTGTAGTAGAAATCTGCACCGAGCTTGTCCATCTTGTTGACGAAGCAAATCCGGGGAACGTTGTACTTGTCGGCCTGACGCCAGACAGTCTCGGACTGAGGCTCCACACCCTCTTTACCGTCAAACACGGCAACGGCACCATCGAGAACACGGAGGCTGCGCTCCACCTCGACGGTGAAGTCCACGTGACCGGGGGTGTCGATGATGTTGATCTGGTGGTTGTCCCAGAAACAGGTCGTCGCTGCGGAGGTAATGGTGATGCCGCGCTCTTGTTCCTGCGCCATCCAGTCCATGACAGCAGCACCATCGTGAACCTCACCAATTTTGTGGGAAATTCCGGTGTAAAACAGAATGCGCTCTGTCGTCGTGGTCTTTCCCGCATCGATGTGAGCCATGATGCCAATGTTGCGGACCTTGTTCAGGTCAGTCAGCACGTCAAGTGCCACAGTATTCCTCCGGAGTGTTGGTGGTGGAGCGAGCGGGTGAGCCCAGTCCTACCAGCGGTAGTGGGCGAAAGCCTTGTTGGCTTCCGCCATCTTGTGGGTGTCCTCGCGACGCTTCACCGCGGCACCCAGGCCATTGGAAGCATCGAGGATTTCATTCATGAGACGCTCAGTCATCGTCTTCTCACGACGACTCTTGGCGTAGCTGGAGAGCCAACGAAGAGCAAGGGTGTTGGCGCGGTGAGGCTTGACCTCAACGGGCACCTGATACGTGGATCCACCCACGCGACGCGAGCGCACCTCAAGAGTGGGACGCACGTTGTCGAGGGCTTTCTTCAACACAATGACGGGCTCCTGGCCCGACTTGGTGGCGACGCCTTCGAGAGCGCCGTACACAATGCGCTCGGCGAGACCCTTCTTGCCCTGGACCAAAATCTTGTTCACCAGTTGAGAAACGACGGGAGACCCATAGACGGGGTCCGCAATAACGGGGCGCTTGACAGCGGGACCTTTACGGGGCATTACTTCTTCTCCATCTTCGCTCCGTAGAGGCTCCGAGCCTGCTTACGGTTCTTCACAGCCTGGGTGTCCAGAGCGCCGCGAACAATCTTGTAGCGAACGCCGGGGAGGTCCTTCACACGACCGCCACGCACGAGCACCATGGAGTGCTCCTGGAGGTTGTGGCCCTCACCGGGAATGTAGGCGGTAACTTCCGTACCGTTAGAAAGCTTCACACGAGCTACCTTGCGCAGAGCCGAGTTCGGCTTCTTGGGGGTCGTGGTGTAAACACGCGTGCAGACGCCGCGCTGTTGTGGGTTGGCCTTCAGGGCAGGCGCCTTGGTCTTCTGGACCTTGGGCTTGCGTCCCTTACGGACCAACTGTTGAATCGTTGGCACAGTTTGCTCCTTATTTGTGCTGCACGGTGACAGCGAATTGATGGTTGGTACTGGATGGTGATTCGTTCCCCACCACCCAGCGACATCGCACCAAGTGTCGCCTTGCGACGTGACTTGGTATGCCGTGGGGGTTGGCTCTTCGGTGTTGCCACCGTGATCGCCCGTGGACCCTTGTGGAGTTGATGACCCGTGTCCTTTGACCCTTCTCAGGGCAGTCGTGACGGGCGTGCCATCGCACACACAAACCCCTAGCGTAATGGCCAATTCACGCCTGGTCAAATGATTTTCAGACTTTCTGCCCCACCACAACGAGGCAGGTGGACACCATCATCCACGGACCGAAAGGGACCGGATCGCGCCTTGCGTCGCTATTTCTCCACAATGACGGCAGAACAGAAAGCCCCCCCACCACAAAAGAGCCCGCAGCTCCGATAATCGCCCACGACACTCCGCCGTAGCCGAGCATCCACCCCAATCCACACTGCAGCTTCACATCACCCATTCCCAGGGGCCGCCCCGGCATCACCGCAAGGCCCCAAAACGCAAGCCCCGTAACCACCGACCCGAGTGCCGCGTGACGGAACGAATCCCCATCCCCGAAAGCGACTGCTACCACGACCAGGGAGAAAAACAGCGGAATCGTCCACCGGTTGGGCAACCGATGCTCGGCGAGATCAATGACTGCGAGCCGCAACCCCACAACTCCGGTGAGCAGCGCCATCCACACTTCGGCCATTTGGCAACACTAAGGATGGCTGACGTCGAGTATCAGATTTTCTCCACAGAAAGGCAAAAAGGGCCGGCAATGCCGACCCCTTTCGCACTGTCTTCTGACTTACTTGTAACCACCTTCGGTGGTTCCCGCGTCATCAGAGGCAAAGGTGTCAAAGTCCACGAAGGACAGATCATCTGCCTGGCCAAACCCTTGGTCATCGGCGAAGAGACGTGCCGGATAGTGCTCGGCACGAGCTTCTTCGGTGGGCTCGACGGTGACGTCGCGGTAGGTCTGCAAACCAGTACCGGCGGGGATGAGCTTTCCGATGATGACGTTCTCTTTGAGTCCGACCAACGGATCACTCTTGCCCTGCATGGCAGCTTCGGTGAGCACTCGTGTGGTCTCCTGGAAGGAGGCCGCGGAGAGCCACGACTCGGTTGCCAGGGAGGCCTTGGTGATACCCATGACTTCCTGACGAGCCGATGCGGTCTTCTTGCCCTCCGCCAGTGCCGCACGGTTGATGGTGTTGTAACGGCTGCGGTCCACGAGCTCACCGGGGAGCAGGTTGGTTTCCGCGTGGTCCACCACGGTGACCTTACGCATCATCTGGCGGACGATGACCTCAATGTGCTTGTCGTGAATCGGCACACCCTGTGAGCCGTACACTCCCTGCACGCCATCGACGAGGTGCTGCTGAACAGCGCGAACACCCTTGACGCGGAGAACATCCTTCGGATCGAGAAGACCCTCGTGGATTTGCTGACCCAGCTCAACGCTTTGGCCGTCCTCCACCAGCAGAGTCATACGCTTTGACACCGTGTGGGTCACCGGCTCATCACCGTTGTCGGGTGTCAGCGTGACCTTGTACTGGGTGTCGGTCTCCTCGATGGAGACGCGTCCGTTTGCCTCACAAATTGGGCTGGACCCCTTCGGCGTGCGAGCCTCGAAGAGTTCCGTTACGCGAGGCAGACCCTGGGTGATGTCATCAGCTGATGCCGAACCACCCGTGTGGAAGGTACGCATGGTGAGCTGGGTTCCCGGCTCTCCAATGGACTGAGCAGCAATGATGCCAACGGCTTCACCCAAGCTGACAGCGATACCAGAGGCGAGCGAGCGGCCGTAACACGCGGCACACACACCGACCAGCGATTCACAGGCCAAGACGGAGCGCACCAGAATTTCGCGCACCCCTCCGGCGACCAGTTCGTTGATCAGCACGTCACCCACGTCAGCACCCGCGGACGCAATAACAGTGCCCTTCTCGTTGACAGCGTCGGCAGCCAGGTTACGGGCGAACACCTCGTTCTCCACGTTCTCAGCGCGAACCCATTCGCCCGCAGAATTCTCCGCGGCAATGGGGAAGCTGATTCCCTTGGTCGTGCCACAGTCGTCTTCGCGAATGATGACATCCTGCGACACATCCACGAGACGACGAGTCAGGTACCCGGAGTCTGCTGTACGCAGAGCCGTGTCGGCCAGACCCTTTCTCGCACCGTGGGTCGCGATGAAGTACTCCGCAACGGAAAGACCCTCGCGGTAGCTGGAGATAATCGGGCGGGCGATAACTTCACCTCGGGGGTTGGAGACCAACCCGCGCATACCGGCGATGTTTCCGACCTGCAACCAGTTACCACGTGCACCGGAGGTGACCATGCGGTTGATGGTGTTGTCTTCGGGGAAGCTTGCCCGCATCTCGTCGTTGACCTCTTTGGTGGCGGCACTCCAGACCTCCACCAATTCGCGACGACGCTCGACGTCAGAAATCAGACCCTTGTCGTACTGGGACTGGATTTTTGCGGCCAACTTCTCGTACTTCTCGATGATCTGCTTCTTGCCCTTCGGCGTCAGCACATCCGAGAGCGCGACAGTCACACCGGATCGGGTAGCCCAGTAAAAACCGGCATCCTTGACGCGGTCAAGGGTCTCCGCAACAGCAACCTTGGGATAGCGCTCCGCGAGGTCGTTGACCAAGGAAGAGATGAGTCCCTTGTCGGCAACTGCCTCTACCCAGGGGTAGTCAGCGGGAAGCAACTCGTTGAACAGTGCGCGACCCAGTGTGGTTTCGTGGATCGCGGTGCCACCCTGAACGAAGCCCTCAGGGGCATCGCTCATGTGCAAGTTCTCGATACGAATCTTGATCTTGGCGTTGAGGTCCAGCGAGTGCTGGTCCATCGCCATGATGGCTTCCGAGACCGAGCTAAAGGCGCGACCCTCACCCTCGACGCCCTCTTTCAGGGTGGTCAAGTGGTGCAGACCAATGATCATGTCCTGGGTAGGAACAGTCACGGGACGGCCATCGGAGGGCTTCAGAATGTTGTTCGAGGCGAGCATTAGAATGCGAGCCTCGGCCTGAGCCTCCACCGACAGCGGAAGGTGAACAGCCATCTGGTCACCATCAAAGTCAGCATTGAATGCGGCACAGACGAGAGGGTGCAGCTGAATTGCTTTACCCTCCACGAGCTGAGGCTCAAACGCTTGGATACCCAAACGGTGCAGGGTAGGTGCGCGGTTTAGGAGAACCGGGCGCTCCCGAATGATTTCTTCCAGAACGTCCCACACCTCGGGGCGTGAACGCTCCACCATGCGCTTGGCGTTCTTGATGTTGCTCGAGTGACCAAGGTCCATCAGACGCTTAATAACGAAAGGCTTGAAGAGCTCGAGGGCCATCAGCTTAGGAAGACCACACTGGTGGAGCTTCAGCTGGGGACCCACCACGATGACGGAACGACCGGAGTAGTCCACGCGCTTACCGAGCAGGTTCTGACGAAATCGACCCTGCTTACCCTTCAGCATGTCGGAGAGGCTCTTCAGTGCACGGTTACCCGTTCCGGTGACCGGACGACCACGGCGACCATTGTCGAAGAGTGCATCCACAGCTTCCTGAAGCATGCGCTTTTCGTTGTTCACGATGATCTCGGGAGCACCGAGGTCCAAGAGGCGACGCAGACGGTTGTTGCGGTTAATAACGCGACGGTAGAGGTCGTTGAGGTCAGAGGTCGCGAAACGTCCACCATCAAGCTGCACCATGGGGCGGAGCTCCGGCGGAATAACGGGCACAACCTCGAGCACCATCGATGCCGGAGAGGCACCGGTGGTCAAGAAGGCGCTGACGACCTTGAGACGCTTGATCGCACGGATCTTGCGCTGGCCTTTACCGTTCTTGATTTCGTCACGGAGCTTCTCAGCCTCACCCGCGAGGTCGAAGTCTTCGAGACGGCGGCGAATTGCTTCGGCACCCATGTGGGCTTCGAAGAACATGCCGTAGCGGTCCTGCACATCCTGGAAGACAGCGTCCTCAGCACGGAGGTCGCCCACCTTCAACGAGCGGAAGTCTTCCCAGACGCGCTCCAGGTGAGCAATGTCGTCGTCGAAGTTCTTGCGAATAGACGCAAGCTCCTTCTTGCCGGCATCGTCAGTCTTGCGCTTCTGATCTGCTTTCGCACCGGACTCCTCAAGAGCAGCGAGCTCCTTCTCGAGTTCCTTCATGCGGTCGGCGAGAAGCGCGTCGCGCTCCTTCTCGAGCTGCTTGATCTCGAGTTGCAGTTCTTTCTCCAACTCGGGGAGCTCGCGGTGACGCGCATCGACGTCCACGTTGATGATCATGTAGGCGGCGAAGTAGATGACTTTCTCGAGGTCTTTTGGTGCCATGTCCAGCAGGTAGCCCAAACGGCTCGGGACGCCCTTGAAGTACCAGATGTGGGTGACAGGAGCGGCCAGTTCAATGTGGCCCATGCGCTCACGACGAACCGAGGACTTGGTGACCTCGACGCCACAGCGCTCACAGACGATTCCCTTAAAGCGCACGCGCTTGTACTTGCCACACGCACACTCCCAGTCACGACTGGGGCCGAAGATTTGCTCTCCGAAGAGACCATCCTTCTCCGGCTTCAGGGTGCGGTAGTTGATGGTTTCGGGCTTCTTCACCTCACCGTAGGACCAGCCACGGATGTTCTCTGAGGTGGCAAGGCCAATACGCAGGGCTTCAAATGTTGTTGCTTCCAGCACGATTAATCTCTCTCGTAGTTATCTAGACGACTGAATTCTTAGATTTCGTCCACGGACGAAGACTCGAAGCGAGTCGAGATGTTGATTCCGAGTTCTTCCGCTGCGCGGTAGAGCTCGTCATCAGAATCCTTGAGCGAGACAGCTTGGCCGTCTGCCGAGAGGACCTCGACGTTGAGACACAGAGACTGCATCTCTTTCATCAGAACCTTGAAGCTCTCCGGAATGCCGGGCTCCTGGATGTTCTCACCCTTGACGATGGCCTCATAGACCTTCACACGACCGAGAATGTCATCCGACTTGATGGTCAGGAGCTCCTGGAGTGCATAGGAAGCACCGTAGGCCTCGAGTGCCCACACCTCCATCTCACCAAAGCGCTGTCCACCGAACTGAGCCTTACCACCGAGCGGCTGCTGGGTGATCATGGAGTACGGTCCCGTCGAACGAGCGTGAATCTTGTCGTCGATGAGGTGGTGGAGCTTCAGGATGTACATGTATCCCACGGAGATGGGCATCGGGTAGGGCTCACCGGAGCGGCCATCAAAGAGACGGGCCTTACCGGTGGAGTCCACTAGACGAGTGCCATCGCGGGTCACCAGGGTGTGATCGAGAAGCCCAGCGATTTCTTCCTCACTGGCACCATCGAACACCGGTGTTGCGACCTTGGTTCCTGGCGCAGCCTCCTTCGCCATCGCGGCGAGGCGCTTAGCCCAGGCGGGGTCACCCGGAATCTTCCAACCCTGCTTGGCAGCCCAGCCCAAGTGGATTTCCAAGACCTGACCGAAGTTCATTCGTCCGGGAACACCGAGGGGGTTCAAGATGATGTCGACAGGAGTTCCATCCTCCAGGAATGGCATGTCCTCAACAGGGAGAATCTTCGCGATAACACCCTTGTTTCCGTGACGACCAGCGAGCTTGTCTCCCTCAGAGATTTTGCGCTTCTGAGCGATGTAGACAACCACGCGCTGGTTCACACCAGACCCGAGCTCGTCATCACCATCGACAGCGTCAAATACCTTGACACCGATGATGGTTCCCTGCTCGCCGTGTGGGACCTTCAGAGAGGTGTCGCGAACCTCGCGAGACTTCTCGTTGAAAATCGCACGGAGCAGACGCTCTTCAGCACTGAGCTCTGTTTCACCCTTGGGGGTAACTTTTCCGACCAGGATGTCACCGGGGCGAACCTCGGCACCGATGCGGATGATGCCGCGCTCGTCCAAGTTGGCCAGCAACTCGGGGCCAACGTTTGGCAGATCGCGGGTGATCTCTTCTTTACCGAGCTTGGTGTCACGGGCGTCCACCTCATACTCCTCGATGTGAATCGAGGAGAGAGTGTCGTCCTTCACCAGGTTCTGGGAGAGGATGATCGCGTCTTCGAAGTTGTAACCCTCCCATGACATGAATGCCACGAGNAGGTTCTTACCCAAAGCCAACTCACCCTGTTCGGTGGCCGGGCCATCCGCGATGACGGAGCCCTCAGTCACTTTGTCGCCCACACTCACGCGGACCTGGTGGTTGTAGTTGGTGCCCTGGTTAGAGCGGTCAAACTTCCGCAGGTGGTAGGTCTTCGTTCCACCCTTGTCCTGCTTCACGACGGCAAAGTCGGCGCAGACCTCGGTGACGACACCGGGGGCTTCCGCAATCAGCACGTCGCCCGCGTCAACCGCGGCGAAGGACTCCATACCGGTCCCCACAATGGGGGAATCGGAACGAATCAGGGGCACTGCTTGACGCTGCATGTTGGCACCCATGAGTGCGCGGTTTGCATCGTCGTGCTCGAGGAACGGAATCAGCGACGTCGCGACAGACACCATCTGGCGCGGCGACACGTCAACATAGTCGACCAGGTCGGGGGAGACCAGCTCCACCTCTCCACCCTTCTTACGGACGAGGACCTTAGCTTCAGCGAAGGTGCCATCGGCGTTCAGCGGGGTACCTGCCTGAGCAACAACGAACTCGTCCTCGTCGCTCGCCGTCAGGTAGTCAATGTTTTTCGACACCTTGCCCTTGACCACACGGCGGTAGGGGGTCTCGATGAATCCAAACGCATTGATCCGCGCGAACGAGGCAAGCGAACCAATCAGACCAATGTTCGGGCCTTCCGGGGTCTCGATCGGGCACATCCGGCCGTAGTGCGAGGGGTGAACGTCACGAACCTCAACACCAGCACGCTCACGGCTCAGACCACCGGGTCCGAGTGCCGAGAGGCGACGCTTGTGGGTCAGACCCGACAGGGGGTTGTTTTGGTCCATGAACTGGGAGAGCTGGCTGGTGCCAAAGAACTCCTTGATGGCCGCGACCACGGGACGGACGTTAATCAGTGTCTGCGGCGTGATGGCCTCGATGTCCTGAGTCGTCATGCGCTCACGAACCACGCGCTCCATACGGGAGAGCCCGGTGCGGACCTGGTTCTGGATGAGCTCACCCACGGCGCGGATACGACGGTTACCGAAGTGGTCAATGTCATCGACATCCAGACGAATGTCAACCTTCTTGCCCGCGCGAGAACCCTCGATGTGGGTGCGACCATCGTGCAGCGCCACCAGGTACTTGATGGTGGCGATGATGTCCTCGATGGTGAGAACCGTGGTGCCCATCGGAAGCTCAATGCCGAGCTTGCGGTTGATCTTGTATCGACCCACCTTGGCGAGGTCGTACCGCTTGGAGTTGAAGTAGAAGTTGTCCAGCAGCAAGCGCGCAGCCTCGGCAGCAACCTGCTCGCCGGGACGCAACTTGCGGTAGATGTCCTTGAGGGCTTCCTCTTTGGTGAGGATCGTGTCCTTCTCGAGGGCTTCCTCAATAGAGGAGAAGCCGGCAAAGTGCTTCGCGATTTCTTCCGTGGTCAGACCGAGTGCCTTCAGGAAGACGGTGACGGACTGCTTACGCTTGCGGTCAATACGCACGCCGACCTGGTCGCGCTTGTCGACCTCGAACTCGAGCCATGCTCCACGGCTCGGGATCACCCGAACCGAGTGGATTTCTTTATCGCTGAGCTTGTCGAGCGACGTCTCAAAGTAGACACCGGGGCTTCGCACCAACTGGGAGACGACGACGCGCTCGGTTCCGTTGATGATGAAGGTTCCCTTTTCGGTCATCAGGGGGAAGTCACCCATAAAGACGGTCTGGGTCTTGATCTCACCGGTCTGGTGGTTCATGAACTCGGCTTCGACATAGAGCGGAGCGGCGTAGGTCTTGCCGCGCTCTTTACATTCGTCGATGGAGTACTTCTCGTCCTCAAGGTAGGGATTCTGGAACGACAGCTGCATCGTCTCGGAGGAGTCCTCAATGGGGGAGATCTCCTCGAAGATTTCCTGGAGACCGCTCCGCTCCGAAACAACGGGTAGTCCCTGGGCCTTGGCCTCAGCTACTCGTTTCTTCCAAACAGGAGAGCCGACAAGCCACTCGAAGCTCTCGGTCTGCAAAGCCAGCAGATCCGGGACCTCAAGGGTGTCGTTGATTTTGGCGAACGAAAGCCGCTGGGCGACTCGACCGTTCTTGGCAGTAGAAGTGGATGCAGAACGAGCAACAACCAAGAGTATTAACCTCCAGGGCTCACGGACGGAGCCTCATCGTGGGTGACCAAACCGAACCAGAAGCAACCACTGGAACTCAGCACAAAGAGTTCACCCCGCCGCTATACTCGGGGCTCTCGTGACGACCGCAATATGCCGCACAAGAAGTCAGGGAAGCAAACCTTTAGTGTATACGCGTTTATAACGATTTGTCTACTTTGTGTTTTGGGGACTCCCTGGGGATAAGTTCCACTGCTAGCGCGGGCCCCCGCTAATCTGTCGACGTGGCAGATGCGACGTGGGTAGAGCAGGAGGCCGAGAGGCTTTTTGCGGTCCACCAGATTGAGGGGGTCTGGTCGTTTCGCTTTGATCGCGCGACCACGCGCCTCGGTCAGTGTGATCACCGAACACACAGCATCTCCGTATCGCGCTACCTCACCCAGAAGGCCACTACGGCGGAAGTCACCCAGGTGTTGTTGCATGAAATTGCTCACGCACTGGCCGGACCGCGCGCCGCTCACGGGCCCCGGTGGCGCTCCATCGCCGGACAAATCGGATACGAGGGAGGGCGCACCCACACGGTGGAACCCGCCCACGAACGCGCCAAATGGGTGGGCGCATGCCCGAGCGGCCACGAGATTGTTCGATTCCGCAAGCCCGGTAAACCCGTGTCGTGCGCGAAATGCGACCGACGGTTCAACACCAGCTACTTGATTCGCTGGAGGGCGAAGGTTTAGTCCTCGATCGTGATCTCTTTCACGAATGCCACGTAACCGGTGAAGTCTGTGCCGACGCGCTCAACTGCTCCTGGCCGAAGATCGTCGTAGGAGAATGCTCGGTCTTGATAGGGCTGCCCGTCCACGGTAATCGTGTAGTACTGGCACTCGCCCTTCCATGCGCAGGTGTAGGGGGTCGGACGCTTCGTCACAAACTCCTGGTTCACAGACGCCGGCGGGAAGTACCAGTTGCCCTCGATCTTGACCAGATCAGACTCGGCGGCTTCGGCAATCACAGTTCCATTTGGGTGAGCTCTCATAGTCTGGAGAGTAGTCCGCCATTCTGAACGTCCCATGAAGACAAGGCCGCCATGAAGTTTTCACTCCGCGTGTCACTGCCCTGCACTGTCTCTCAAGCCTTTGACGCCCTGCACAACCCCGACGTCTTTAGAGCAGTGTCGGAACCTTTCCTGGGGTTTGACGCTCTCAGCCCGGCCCAGTTCCCCACTCGTTACGAATCAGGGAAGACCTACGTTGTTCGGGTGAAGGCGCTCGGTGTCATCAGCCTTGGCACCCAAGAGATTAACCCGGTGAGCACTGCCGAGGGTATGACCAGAACGTTCCAGGACCACGGTCGAGGCCTCACCGGAGCGCTTGCCCAAGTGACCAAGTTCCAGCACACCATGACCCTTCGCCCGAGCGGTGTCGGTCCCACAATCCTGGAGGACGAACTCGACTTTGATGCGGGAATTCTCACCCCTTTTATGGGGCTGGGTTTCAGGATTTTTTGGTGGTGGCGCCACCGCATGATGAAGCGCCTCGCTCCCCAGTGGCAGAGCGAGAGCACACGCATGTGGGAAGCCCGCTACACCTCGACCATGTGGAGCGGGCGGGTTAATCTCACCCTGGTGAGCACCCTCTCTGAGACCCCGGTTGGTCGGGCCTTGGAGGTTGGCTGCGGGGAGGGAGCTGACGCTCTCTGGCTCGCGGAGCAAGGGTGTGAGGTGACCGCGGTGGACGCATCACCGAGGGCTCTTGCCCGCGGCGAGACCGAGCGCGCTGCTCGGGTGTCCCGGGATGGAATTGCTCGTGTCATCCGCTGGGTGGCCTCGGACATAGTGTCAGACCCGCTACCCACCCCACCCGAGCAGTACGACCTCGTTACCGCTCACTTCCTCCACATACCCGCCGCTGAGAGAAAAATCGTGTGGAAGAAGTTGGTGGAGGCCCTCGCACCACGGGGCACTCTCCTGATCGTGGGGCACTCTCTTGAGGACCTGGACGCAGGTCTTCGCCGGCCTCCCGCTGACCTGATGTTCGATGCCAAGGAACTCACCAGCGCGATCCCTCGCTCCTGGAGCACGACAGAGGTGGGGCTGCGCGACCGGGAGCAGATTACCCCTGATGGTCAGACTGTAACCGCCCGCGACATCGTGGCGTT
>JGI10211J34971_10001247_pt1 | contig 21219 bp, 19 predicted proteins | sample Etolagsediment_FD_34971 | JGI IMG/M metagenome (IMG submission 34971)
ATCTAAACACAGTACGCGCAACGGTTGAGGCAAGGCTTGCGACTGAGCTTGCATCAAGTCCTGTAATTCCAGTTGTATTCAATAATGTCTCTTATGCGCCAACGCCCAACTCATCATGGGTGCAGTGCCTATTAAGCTTTGGGGCTAATGAATATCTAAGCCAAGGGCTAACAACTGACTCTCAAAATCGAATTGTTGGCGTCATCGTCATCAATATCTTCACGCCTGCTGGTGTTGGTTCCGGTGCTAACTATACGATCGGCAAGCGTATTCGCGATCTCTATAATCGAGTCATAGTGTCGGGGGTTTACTTCGATGCGCCAATCGGTCCTGAAGTTGTTGGAACACCAGCACCTGAAGGATACTTCCACACTCAGGTCCGTGTGACCTTTGAATTCATCGAGGAACTCTGACCATGGCTACCATTCGAGGCGAACAGGGAACTGTTCAATTTGATGCAGCAGGCACCACTAACGCCACGATTGTTGGCACTCGTAGCTGGAGCCTGACCATCACCAAAGAAACGCTCGACACCAGCGTTCACGGCGACACTTTCCGCAGCTTTGTTGGCAGCATGGTGTCTGGCTCCGGCACTGTTGAACTCGTTTACGATCCAGACGCTACTGGTCAAGCTGGATTCATTGAAGACGTTGTTACCGTCAACGATCCTGCAGATGCAACGTTTGAGCTGTTTACCACTGGCACCACTACTGGTACCGATTCGGTGAGCTTTGCTGGCATCATCACCGACATGGAAATCACTTCCACCGTTGGCGAGCTTGTCATCGTGAGCTGCAGCTTCATCACTAGCGGCACCATCACTTCCAATTTGGAGTAAAAAGGCTATAGTTTGAGTGACAAATGTGTCGCTTAAATGCCTGCTTCAAATCGCACCGTTGATCTGCTGGTTGGGGCTTTTGATCTCAACCAGCGCCGCAAGTTTGAACTAAAAAACGAGGCTGGAGACATTATTGTCGAGCTGTATTTCAAGCCGATCACTCGTGCTGATCGCAAGAAAGCGCAAAGTCTTTCTAGCACTGAAGAAGCACTAGACATCAGCACACAGATGCTGTGTCAAATGGCTGAGCTGAAAGATGGCACAAAAGCATTTGCTTCTGCTGATGCCGTAAAGCTTCAACGACAACTGCCTGAGTCAGTCCTGAATGAACTTGAGCTGTTCTTGTTCGGTGTTGGTGAAGAAGCTGAACTTGACGAAGCAAAAAACGACTGACGCAGGACAGTTGGCTCTACTTTGAGTTTTTCCTGGCCTGCGAACTAGGCATGACGGTTAGCAAGCTTCGCACGGAATTGACCGATGCGGAGCTTGTTCATTTTGCTGCTTACTATCAGCTGAAAGGAGAGCGAGAGGAAAAACAAAGAGATCGCGCAAAAATGCGTCGGCGGTAAAGTGTAGACATCGCTTGCGAAAGCCGTGGCAGTATCCAACGTTGAGCTGAGAGTTGATGGCCGTAATGCTGTCAACGAACTCAATCGCGTCAACAAAGCCGCTGGCACACTTCAGGGCACTGTCGGCAAGCTTGTCGGAACTTTTGCTGGAATCCAAGCAGCTAAGTTTGTTTTCTTTAAGACTGCTGAGCTTGAGACACAGACTCGCAGCCTGAAAGTTCTAACGGGCTCACTTGGTAACGCGCAAAAGATTATCAAGGAACTGCAGCAATTTGGTGCTGTCACTCCATTCACTAGCGCCGAGCTGATTGAAACAGCAAAACGGCTTAAAGCGTTTGGCTTTGAGACAGAAAAAATTGTAGATGTCACCAAGCGCCTTGGTGATATTGCTGGCGCAACAGGCGCTGACCTTGGAGGGATTGCCACTGCATTTGGTCAGATTCAAGCCAAAGGAAGATTGCAAGGTGAAGAGCTGCTGCAGCTCCAGGAGCGTGGCGTTGACCTGCAAGGCACGTTGCGCAAAGAGTATGGACTAACTGCAGACGAGTTTCAGAAGGCACTAAGTAAAGGCCAGATCGGTGCTGATGCCGTTAATTTTGCACTCGAAAAACTAACGAACACTGGTGGCAAATATGCCGATGGTGCGATTGCACAATCAGATACTTTGTCTGGCAAATTGAGCACACTGCAAGATGGTGTAGATACGTTAGCGAGGAGAATAGGTGAAGTCTTGTCACCTGTTCTTAAAGGAATTTTTGACCAAGCAATTCAAACGCTAAATGTTATCAACAGAGTAATTGCAGCTGGCAGGGGAGGCGCGTTTAATCGTGCGATTGGGGGAATAAGCGCAAGCATTACGTTTGGTGCAACGTCTCAATCATTAGATGATGCGGCAAAATTTTTGGATCAAGTTTCTTCGCAAAAAAATCGAGTAGGCCTTGAGCAAAACATTCAAGCCTTGACGCAATTAAGCAATGCGTTGAAGAGAATTCCGGCAACTGACCCTAACGCAGCAACAGCAGTGGCATTACAGGGTCGAATAATGCAAATGCAAAGCCAAAATTTGAAGGCTTTAGAGGCTTTGCCAGCTGCTCAAACAATGCAGCAAGTCAATATTCCTGAGCTTGCTGGTGGTACCAGCACTGGTACTGGCAAAGGTACTGGCAAAGGTGCATTGCAATCGCGAGTTGATGCTTCAAAAGAATTGCTTGCTCTAAACCAGCAGTTGTTTGGCAGCAATGAGCAACTGAGCGAACTTGAGAAAATCAATCTTGAATTTCAAATAAAAAAACAAGAAATTTCAGAGCGAAATTTATTGCCACGCGAAGAAGAAATCGCTTTGCTGAAGGCAACTGCAGGTTTTGAGGCTGATCTTTTAGGGTATCGAGAAGATCAATTAAAGATTCAGGAACAAGCGGCTAATCTTGCTGAACGTGAACGCAAAAACCGTGAGGCCGAAGAAAAACGTCGCCTTGAAGCTGATCCTGGCTATCAAATGCAGAAGCAATTAGAGGAATTGATTGACGTGCAAAATCAAGTTGCTGCTGGTGCTACTGCTATCGGCAATGCCTTTGCAAATTCATTCAGGAGCGTAATTACTGGCAGTAAGACAGCACAGGAAGCATTGGCCGACATGATGTCTGCTGTGGCTGAGCACTTCATGAATATGGCCGCAAAGATCATTGCTCAGCAGATCGCAATGATTCTGTACGGCACGATCATGAAGGCGCTGGGCATTGGCGGTGGTGGCTTCGCAATGTCGTCTGGTGCTACTGGCAATTTCACCCAAGTCGATTCAAATGTTCTTGGATCACTTGGCGGCATACCAACAGGATATGCAGAAGGTGGATTTGTTTCAGGCCCAACTAACGCACTTATTGGCGAAGGCGGTGAACCGGAATACGTCATCCCTGAAAGCAAGATGCGTGAAAGCATGTCGCGTTACTCGCGCGGTGCTCGCGGTGGTTCTGTAATTCCAGGCGTAGGAGATTCTGGAACGTTAGGTGAAGGTGCAGGTGCTGCAGTTGCCGCACCAATCGACGTTCGCTACACCGTGGAACGTATCAACAGCGTTGATTATGTGACCGCTGATCAGTTCCAGGCTGGCATGAGGCAAGCTGCTAATCAAGGTGCTAAACAGGGTGAACAGCAAACATTGAAACGGCTGCAAATGAGCGGTGGCACTCGTAAGAGGTTGGGAATGTGACGCAGTTTGCTTTCGGCCACGTTTTAAGGATTCAGCCTAAAGACACCGTTGATTTTCGGTTTCAAAACTTTTTCATTGGCAAAGAGCTGACCCACAACGGTGACAAATATCAGTTTGCGCCATTTGGTTTTTCTGGCGTTACTGTCAATAGAACGGGTGATGGCCTTGAAGCATCACTGGTCTTTCCAAATAACGACTTGACTAGGGATTGGGCCGTCAATGCAATTGAAGGCAGCCACTTGATGTCAGTTGACGTGTTGATTATTGAAGACTCCGATCCAGACAGTGGATTGTCTGCAACACATACGATCGTTCACACCTACACCGGACAAGTAACTGGCGGCCAATGGGATGACACCTCGCTCAACCTAGAGCTGAGTTCTGTGTTAGACGCTGTTGGAACGGATGTACCTAGGCGCGTTTTGTCACAACGTTTGGTTGGCAACCTGCCAATTACAAGCAATGTCCGACTGCAGTGATCTAATTGGAATGCCTTATCGCCTAGGCGCTAATGGCAGTGATGGTTACATCGACTGCATACACATGGTTTATGTGGCATTAGAACGGATGGGCATTGAGGCCCCAGCGTTTAAAGAGTCTTGGTATGAAGCAAACAAATGGGAAATTTGTCGTGATCTGATGAGCTGGGGTTTTCGAGTAAAAAAGCCAGAGTATGATGGTGATATTCTGCTGTTACCGCAGCAATCCTGGGCATTCGCAGTCACATGGCAGACGGGAATCTTGTACGTCAATCGAATGTCGGAAAAAATTCAATGGTCTTCGGTCCGTCTATTTACGAAGTACCACTGCTTCCGTATGAGAGGCAGTTAATTGAAACGATTGGAATAACTGAAGAGGAGTATCGCAAGTTTGCTGCTGAAGTAAGGCGCAAGGGATTGGTGCGTCCGGCTGAGTATGAGCATCTGCCTGACATTCAGGCAACTGGTACTGAAGCCGTTTTGATTAGTCTTGCCATCAGTCTTGTGCTGACTGGTGTTTCATATTTGCTAACACCAAAACCAAAGATGCCAGAAGCGTCAAAAAGGTCACAGCTTGATCTTGGCAGCGTTAATACTGGCAATCGTTTTACTCAAAGTCGAGGTTTCGATACTCTCAACGAGCTTGCAGATTACGGCTCGCCAATTCCAATTATTTTCGGTCTTTATAACGAGACTACTAATTCTGGCGGAATGCTTGTCACGCCAAAGCTGGTGTGGTCGCGGGTGTTTAGCCATGGAACGCAACAGTCAGCCTTGCTGATGTTCGTCGTTGGTGAGCAAGGTTTTGCTGACAACATTAGTCCTGACGGCATTGCAAAACCAGACCTTGAGGGAGTTTTCCTTGGTAACAACGCCTTGGATATTGTCCACAAAGACTTTTTTAGTTTTTACTGGAAGCCAAACACCACTATTCCAGACAAGAAAAGAATCAGAGCAAGCGACCTTGTGTATGGAACGCAGCAACAGGAACTGCCGGACGATGAAGACGTTTTCCTGTGTCCTAGCAATATTTCCGACGCGTCTACAGAGTTTTGCCATGCCTATTCACCTGCTAACAACGTAAGTTTTGGCGTTCACTCTGCCATTCCAAACGGCACTGGCTACAGAGTCAATTATGAAGTTGTTTCTATTCCAGACGGAACAGAAAACAGTCAGGTATATGTTTTAGTTCTTCGTCGCATGAAAATTGTCGGCGCTCAAATTGATTTTGACGAAGACGATATTGACATTGGAGACGAAGACAAATTACAAGAAGTCCGTAAACAGGACATGGAGGGCGAAGGGCGTCAGTACAGCCCCCGGATGGGGCTGACAAAGCTCATTAGAGAAAATGGCGCTACGGTCAATGTTGACGATGATGTTGCAGGAGAAAGAAGGCATGTTGCCAAAGATATAGCTGAGGGCGACCAAGTTGAATTTACAATCAACCCAAGTTCAATAAGGTCTGACAAGTATCAACGTAGCAACAACAGGGGTGGAGAAAATGTTGACGATATAAATTCAACCGTTGAGGCAGAACAGATTGCAGCCGACGAAGCAATGCAGCTTGGCGAGAGATTCGCAATCGGCAACACTCTTTGGAAGGTAGTAAAAAGGAGAATAGACAGATTTGATCCAGACGTAGACACTGTTCAAATAATTACACTGAAGTGCATCGACGTAAGTGAATCGAACCGCAAAGAGGTCGGCCTTGTCAGTGAAAATATAGTAATTAAGCCTGATGACGAAAAAGGCTTTATCAGCGATAAGGAGGGTATTGGCGCTTCGTTTTTCCCTTTAACAAAAGTCGCAACTGGTTTAATTAGAAACAACAGGCCAGCTGTGGTCACGGAAATTGGTCTAAGAAGTAAGGTTTTTCAACGTCTTAACGGCTTATGTGCGTTTAATTCGGTCCCAACTACATCTGAGCTAGACGACTTCGACGACCAAGAAACGACAGTGCGTTCTGGAACGTACACCGGAACAATCAAGCGGACATCTGTTTTTCAGGTATTCGTTCGTAGAGCAGGTGTCAAGGACGACGGGACGCCTTACGATTTTCAAGAAATAAAGTATTACTTTGCGGTCACAGGAAGTCGGCCTGTTGATCAGTACAACTTTATACGTTTTACGCACCCACAAGAGCTGGGGCCAGTTGAGCTTGAATATAAGTTTGTTGGGATTCCAGCGGCTGAGCTTAGGGGTCTTGACGATGAAACGCTAGAAGTGTATGTGCTTTCAGCGTCTGTTTCTGACGAAAAATCAGATCTGCTGCGACTTAACGCAAAAGTCAATAACCTTGGGACATTTACAATTGCCTTTGCTGGAACAAGGCTTTTAAAGTTTCAAATTAAAGACAACAAGGAGTTTATTCGTAAATTTAAAAAGCAAGAAGTAACTGTAGGTGATGGCAAGCCTAAAACAATTATTCGTGACAAGGCTTTGCCGCTTGATGCAGATGGCAAGCTTAAGGTTGCACGTTCAGTTCAGCTTTTAGAAAACACTTCTAACGACAACATTAGAAAAGGCAGAACTGCAGCGTTCTTCTATGAAATTTTTGGTAATGCAGACAACGACCCAATCAATGAAGGTGGCGAAAAAAGCCTGCAAACAAGAGAAGAATTTGACGACGGACGTTGGATCGCTCTTAGGTGGACTGTAGAAAAGCAAAGGCTTCGGGAAGGCAACTTTGCTCGTGAAAACAACGGCATCAACTTTGCCTGGGCATTCCGTAAATGCGTAGTTGTCGGCAGTTCAGACGGATTTCAGCAAGACGAACGGATTGAAATTTTGCGTGGCTTGAAAGCAACATCTGGTCCCAAACAGGCGTATAGCAGTTCAAACCCTTTCATTCCTAACAACCCTGACGGAACTCTCACGTTTTCAGGGCAAGTTCAAAAAGTCAGTGTCGAAGAAATAGACCTAGCAAATGGTCGGTCACAGGCGTATTACTACGAAGTGTTTGGCAATGCAGCCAACTTGTCTATTGGCGAGACAAATACCATTATTCGCAATTATCCGAATGGCCCTAGGAAAATAAAAGTGACAATGACTGCAACTGTTATCAAACTTGAAAATCACTTCAGCGGCGAAAATAAAGGTTGGCAGCATCCAAGCGAAATAATAGTTAGCCAAGACTCTGACACAACAGACAACTGGAGCGTTGGAGATACTTACGAAGATCTTGTTCAGTTGTCAGCAAACAACCCACATATCACCTCTTACACAGAAACTGGGTTTAGGTACAAGATTGGCAATGTTAATAAAACCGAAGAGCTTCCCAAGAATGACGGTGATACATTTTTTGAAAGTCAAAGTCAATACGCAGATCAAAGCCTTTATCGGGGCTTGGTGCAAAAGTCACACGAATCAGAGCCAGAACACACTATTGTTTACGTCAATGAGGTTGTGCCCAACCTTAGAAACCCTGGCTACAACCACTTGACAACAACTGGTCTAGCACTGAAAGCAAGCCGTAATTTTACGAGTTTAGATCAAATGCGTTGTTGGCTTGGCAGCGGCTTGCACGTCAAGCGACTTCATCCTGATCTTTCTGTTTACAACTTGGCAAGTCTTGATGCCAATGGCAAAACTGCTGGTCCCAGCAACTTGTTTACTGATCTTGTGTTCTACCTGCTGACCAATCAAATGGCTGGAGCGGGTGGTTTATTGAGGATGGATGAAACTAGTCCGTCTTTGTTGAACGAACCAGATTTCGTGGAAACTTCGCGTTTTCTGTACGCGCAAAAACTGTTTTTCAATGGCGTACTTGGAGATAAGACAAACCTTCGTCAGTACATCACAGACACAGCGCCTTACTTCCTGTGCAACTTTGTGATTATGGATGGCAAGTTTTCACTAAAACCTGCTGTTCCTCACATGCCTGAAAGCGGGTTGATCAATCTTGGCCCAGTGCCTATTGAGCAGCTGTTCACCGCTGGCAACATTCTTGAAGACAGCTACAAGCTTGAGTACTTGAGAAGCGAAGAGCGCAGGAGCTTCAAGGCTGTGATGCGTTACAGGGAAGAAAGTAAGAACAAGTTTCCACAGGAGAAAACCATCGATGTCAAGTTTGAAAACGATGAAGAGACGGAGTTATTTGAGTTGCCGCAAGAGCAATTTGATTTGACGCAGTTCTGCACTTCAGAGGCACATGCAATTCAAGTTGCTAAATACTTTTTGGCAATTCGCAGGCTTGTACAACATACGATTAGTTTTTCGACGACTGTCCACGGCTTGAACTTGAGGGCAGGGTCTTACATCAAGGTGATCACGACATCAAGCCCATACTCCAGTGCAAACAATGGAACGGTTAGCAGTGCTGGGCAAATCACAAGTGTGCAAGACATGCCTGATGGGCAGTATTCAGTGTCCTTCTTCCAGACAAATTCAGAAGAAGTTGAAGAGGGCACGATGAATGTCAGTAGTGGCAGGGTGTCTGATGAGAGGTTCCACGATTCTGTATTTACGATCAAGGATGAAAGCGTTTCGCAAAACGTTTACGTTGTTGAGCAGCTCACGTTTTCACAGGAAGGCACTGTGGATATTGTCGCTTCAGAGCATCCTTGTGATGCTAATGGTGTAAGTGAACTCGCTAAGCTGATTGCAAGCGATGATGATTTTAGAATCGTTCGTAACTGATGGCTTTTCCTACGTTCGTTCCCACTTCACGTTCATTTGAGTCGGGGGATTATCCGGTTAAGACATTTAAGGCGCAAAACGGTGCAGAACATCGGATTTTGTATGGCAGCAATCGCACTAACATGAAGCTCTCCTTGAGTTATGCAAATATCACAGATGCCAAGGCTGAGCAGTTTTTAGATCATTTCGACGAAGTGCAGGGAACGTTCCAAACGTTTCATATCAGTGAAGAGCTTCGCGGTGGCTGGGAAGGATCAAAAGACGCGCTTGGAGCGGGAACTCACGGAAACAGGTACAGATATGAACAAGCGCCTCAAATGACGCAGGTGCGGCCTGGGGTTAGCACTGTTACAGTGAATTTGATTGGCGTGATCTGATGTCCTCGTCGTTCTACACCGGCAGACATGGAAGCTTGCTGCTAGAGGGCGTCAAGGTTGCCCAAGTGCAGAACTGGACGCTCAACACGTCTGTTTCTTTGTTGAGCACGAAGACGTTAGGCGAAACCGACGATCAATTTATCGTTGACAGTCGCAACACTAGCGGCAGCTGTCGTGTGCTTTATTACGCTGATGGAGCAAATAGCGCCGGTAGGTTTATTAGCAAGGTAATTAAGGCACGAGACGGCGACAACCAGAATGCACCGTTATTTCAGGGTGACGATGTAGCAGGCGAAGAAGAACGCTCTGACTTGCGTTTGAAGGTAGACGATGGATCTGCTGATGGCCGTTACATCCAAATGCGTGTATTTATAACCAACATAACTTTAACGATGGCAGTTGGTGAAATTTTTGCCGCTGACATTTCATTCCAGTCTCACGGTGCTCCTAATCTGGTCAACCTCTAATGACTGTTTACCTTGGAACGCACGGCGAAATTGAGCTAAGACGTGTCTTTAATGGCGACACGTTGCGCTCAACGATTGATGCTGCTGACGTAAACGCAATCGAAAAGCGGTTTAGCTTTGACTTCGAGCACGGCCAGCTAGTAACAGGCGATCAAATTGAGATTACTAGCACAGACGATAGTGCTCTTGACTTTGTTGATAGTTATACAGATTCCAGCATTAAGAAGTTTATTTATGTTGACGAGCTAGACGGTATCAGGCTTTATAACAGTTTTGCCCATGCAGTCACTGGTGGCAAAACAAATGCGATTGCTTTAGCAGCACCTGGAAATGCAATTCCAATCGAAGTAATTGTTGAATCTGCCGCACCACGTCTTTTGGCTCAAGTCAATAGTTTTGAGATCAATACTGAGCGTGAAACGGTTGACACAACAGTGCTGTCCGATGAGTTTCGCTCCAGAGTCAACACCCTGATTTCCGGCTCTGGTCGCATTACTGCTTTCTGGGAATATACCGGAAACAGCACTCAAGAAGTGCCGATGTATTTATACGAGTTAGCGCATCGCACAAAGGTTGGCAGTAATTTCATTGGACGTTTCTACATTAAAAAGTCTGGATACAACCCAAGCGGTGTTACAGATCGCGGAGACGATGAAGTTTGGTGGCGCGTTGAAGGGATCATTACAGCAGCAGCCATCCAGTTTTCACCTGATAGCACAGTGCAAATCACTGCCGACTTCATAACAACAGGCGAGCTGAGGCTAAGGATCAAGACTGTAGTGCCAGATGCTCTCTTGCAAGAGGACTCTGGTGAAATACGCTTGGATCAAGACAGCGGCGCTAAGCTGCTGTTACAGCAGGACGTTTAAAACGGAGCTAGCCGCCCATGGCTGATTTAAAAATTAGCGAGCTTAATGCGCTTGCTGGCTCTGCTTTAGCCACTGGCGATCTAGTTGCTGTTGTTGATAGCAGCGCCAGCGAGACTAAAAAACTGACAATTGGCGATTTAATCGCTAATGGCGTCACTTTGATTAGTGACGATACGATTCCTGGAGCCAAGATTTTATTTGCTGCTGGTGGCATTGCCACGGCAGACATTGCTGATTCTGCGATCACCACTGCAAAGGTTGCTGATGATGGCATTACGGCAGCCAAACTTGCTGACGAATCAACCGTTGATTTAGTTACAACGCTGCCTGCGTCTGGTGCTTTTCTTGGGCAGCTTGCTCTAGATACTGACGACAACAATTTATATGCGTGGTCTGGGTCAGCTTGGCTAAGCCTTAAAGCTGCTGGTTCAATCAATACCGTTAGCGGTAGCACTGTTGGCATCGTTGACATTACTGCGACGACAACTGGTAGCAGCGTTGAGATTGCAGCCGTCATCAATAACACGTCTGCAGCCAATCAATTTATGGCTGGACCTACCAGTGCTGGTGGTGCAGTTGCGTTTAGAACGATTGATGGCAGCGATATTCCGGTTGCGACTAGCAGCGCCAAAGGCGGTGTAGTGGTCAACGGTGAAGGACTCCGCATGGATTCCAACACTATTGAGGTTGACAACGACGTAACTGCTAGCGCCACGCATCATGTGGTGACGTATGACGCCAAAGGCTTGATCACTGGCGGTCGTGCAATTACGTCTACTGATTTGCCTGCTGCAACCAGTTCTGCAAAAGGTGCTGTTATTCCTGGCACGGGATTATCAGTTGACGGTAGCGGCAACCTTAATCACACCAATACTGCAACGACTGGCACCTTTCCCAAGGTGACGATTGATGGTCAAGGTCATGTCACATCTGGCGAATCGCTTTCTGCGGATGATGTTCCTGATCTCCCGGCATCAAAGATTACGAGCGGCACGATTAGCAGTGCGTTGCTTGCTTCTGGTGCGGTAACCGGCACAAAGCTAGCGGATCAATCAACTTGCAAATTTGGTGGTGCGGGTGGAACCGATAATGTCGTCACTTTCCCCGAGTCTGATTATAAAGGCCAGCTCTTTTTCGATGAGCTGAACGAAGACCTTTACATTCACACGGGAACTTCGTATCTGCCGATCACGATTATCAGCGGCAACTTGGTGCTTGCTGGAACGTATGACGCGAGTACAAACCTGCTGGATAGTGTGACCAGTGAGGGTAGTGCTGCTGGCTTTACGAATGGAGCCGCACTTCCTGCTCCGGCTAGTACAAACCAAAACTATTACGTCGTCGTCTCAAATTCGGGAACCGGCTCCGGAAATGCACCTGCAGTAGCACTGGCACCGCCAGACATGCTGCTTTCTACAGGGTCTGGAACGTTCACTTTGATTGACGTTTCCAACGCAATCGCTGGTCAAACTGCTGCAAACATCAGCGTTACGGCTGCAGGGAACATCTCTTCGACTGATGTTCAGGCTGCGCTGCAAGAGCTTGACACCGAAAAAATTGCCAAAGCTGGTGGCACGTTCACCGGCAACGTCAATCTGGGCACTGGCGTTGACCTTGTTTACGAGGGCGCAACAGCTGACGACTATGAAACGACGATCACGGTCACTGATCCGACTGCTGATCGCACAATCACGGTGCCGAATGTTACAGGCACCCTCGTAACCACTGGTGATACGGGCACAGTCACCAGCACGATGATTCTGAATGGCACGATTGCCAACGCAGACATCAGTGCGACTGCTGAGATTGCAGTCAGCAAGCTCGCAAACGGCACTGCCCGTCAACTGCTGCAAACTGATGCTGCTGGAACGGGCGTTGAGTTCACCAGCAATGTTGATATTCCTGGCACGCTGGATGTCACTGGAGCGGTGACTCTTGATTCAACGTTGCAGGTTGTCGGCAACATCAGTACTGACGCCAGCTTGGTCTTTGAGGGTTCAACTGCTGATGATTTTGAGCTGACGCTGAGCGCTGCTGATCCGACAGCTGACGTTACCGTCACGATTCCTGCAAGCACTACAACCCTTGCGGGTCTTGCTATTGCTCAAAGCTATACGAAAGCACAGCGTGGAACGCCTGTTGCGCTGACCGATGCAGCAACGATTGCTGTTGACCTGAGCTTGGGCAACAATTTCAGCGTGACACTGGCAGGCAACAGGACATTGGGCGATCCAACGAATGTGACTGCTGGTCAATCGGGTGTAATCGTCATTACGCAGGATGGCACAGGTTCTAGAACGCTTGCATACGCAGGGTCAAAATGGAAATTTGCTGGTGGAACGGCACCAACTTTGACTGCAGGTGTTGGCGGTGCAGTTGATGTTCTTGCCTACTATGTGGAAAGTTCCAGCCGGATTACGGTTACTTCGCTGCTGAACGTGTCATGAGTATTCCTGGAGCTGCAAACCCGCTGTTGTTTGCGAGTATTGCAGCAGCACCAGCGGCATTTCAGATAGATCGCAGCTTGCGATTTAACAGCGCAGATAGTGCATATTTAAATGCGACTTTAGGTACGGCAACTGATCAGGATGTTTTTACCCTTTCAATGTGGGTAAAACGTGCAGTGCTTGGCGCTGCACAATCATTGTTTGGAGTGTCTACGAACCATCATCTGAAATTTCTGTCAGATGACAAGCTTAAATTGACTATTGCTGGCAACGGTGTAACAACAACCACTGCAGTGTTTCGTGACCCTGCCGCTTGGTATCACGTTGTTTGGCAGCAAAACGGAACAGCTCACACTCTTTACGTCAATAATGTGAGTGTTGGCACAGGTACTGCAACGTCTAGTGTTTTTAACACTGCGGTTGCCCATCAAATTGGAGCAAATAACACCACTAATTTTCTTGATGGTTACCTAACAAACATCCTTTTTATTGACGGTCAGGCTCTACTTCCTACCTCTTTTGGTCAATATGATGACAATAACAATTGGAACCCAAGGGCATATTCTGGAACGTTTGGCAACAATGGTTTCAGACTGCGCTTTAACGACGATACAAATACAACGACAATTTCCGAAGACAGCAGCGGCAACAACAATGACTGGACTGCCAATAACATCAGCGTTACTGCCGGTCCTGGTAACGACAGCCTGATCGACACGCCGACGAATTACGAGGCAAGTCCTAACAATGGCGGGAACTATGCGACGTTGAATCCGCTGGCAACATCTTCTCAGCTTGACTTAGCAGACGGAAATTTAAACGTTTCATGCGGAGGTGCTGATAAAGGATCTAGTCTGGCGACAATTATGCTCAGCGGCTCTGGCAAATACTACTTTGAGTGCGATATGACTAACGACAAGAACGGGGCATGTGGAATTGCACCTGCTGAGCTTGCCTACAGCGTTGGAACTAATACTCGATTTGGCAGGGACGAATCTGGACATGCCTTGCGCATGGATACTTCTAAATACCAAGCAAACAGTAATGCTACAAATGTTGACTATAGCTTTACTGTTGCAGTAGGCGATATTATTGGCTGCCTAATTAATTTAGACGATGATGAAATTTCATGGTCTCAAAATGGGACAGTGGGAACTGCTTATAGCATTGATGCTGATACTGCATGGTTACCTTTTGCAGGATGTTTTGATGGGGCTGGGGCTACAGACCACACTGTCAATTTTGGACAACAGCCTTTTCAACACCTGCCGACTGGTTATCAATCAATCTGCACAACGAATCTACCGGAGCCAACGATTGCCGATGGTTCGACGGCGATGGATGTGGCGCTCTATACGGGCAATGGTTCAACGCAGACTATTAGCGGGTTGGAGTTTAGTCCTGATTTTGTGTGGATTAAAAACAGAGTTGTCGGCGATTCTCACGGGTTATTTGATGTAATTAGAGGCGCTGAAGAAAGGCTTCGAAGCGATACAACTGGGGCTGAGCAAACACAAACCAACACTTTGACATCATTTAATTCGGATGGGTTTAGCCTTGGTAATCAAGTTTTTAACGATAGTGGTGAAAGTCTCGTCGCTTGGGCATGGGACGCTGGAACGTCAACGGTAAGCAACACTGACGGCAGCATCACTTCTAATGTCCGCGCCAATCCTTCTGCTGGGGTCTCGATTGTTAGCTGGACTGGGGATGCTACTAACGCAAGAATTGGTCATGGTCTGGGTGCTGCACCAGGATTCATAATTGTTAAAAACAGAGATGCCAGCGCGGACTGGATGGTTTTTCACCAAAAAGCAGATCCCGTCATTCCCGCAAACAAGTATTTGGAACTCAATACCGCAAACGCTCGGGTGGATGCTACGAAATGGGACGACTTCTTGCCAACATCTACGGTGTTTGGTGTTAATGGTAGTACTACTAGCAATAGTAATAACGACGAGATGATCGCCTACTGCTTCGCACCTGTCGAAGGCTTTAGCGCGTTTGGTTCGTACACCGGCAACGGTTCATCTAATGGTCCGTTTGTTTACACCGGATTCCGACCAAGATGGATTTTAATCAAAGATACTAACGGCGCAATTCATTGGAGACTGCTTGATACTGCGAGAAATACTTACAACTTGGCTGAAAATGGCCTGCGTCCAAGCAGTGCAGATGCAGAAAATACAACAAACATGGCAATGGATATTCTTTCAAACGGGTTCAAAATTAAAGCGACTGCAGCCATTAACGCAAGCGGCAATAATCACATATATGCCGCATTTGCTGAGCATCCCTTCCGCACGGCAAGAGCGAGGTGATCGCTTAGCCGGTAACATCGACTTATCGCCCCAGACTCATGCCTTATCAACTTGGCGACCGCACACTGCAGCTTGACGTTCCTTGGGAGCACGATGGCGTTCAATATCCTGCCAACTGGTTGCGACTGAGCACTGCACAAGATCGTGCAGAGCTTGGGATTGTTTGGGTCAACAACGATCCAACGTGGAACCAGAAATGGTATTGGGGATACGATTCTGACGGCAACCTGATTCCTAAGACCTACACCGATCTGAAGGCTCTTTGGATCGCTAACACTAAGGACACGGCATACAAGCTGTTGCAGCCGTCTGATTATCTGTGGCCCAAGCTCCAAGAAGAGAACAGCAGCTTTGCTGCAGCAAAAACAGCTTATGACGCATCGCCTTGGAGCACTTGGCGTTCAACAATAAGAACTGAATGCGCTGCAATGGTGACTGCAATAGAAGCTACTGCTGATGTTGGTGACACATCACCTTACGCAGATCTTGGGCGAGTGCAGACACTGCAGCAATATATTGAGAGCAGCAGTTATAACTCATGGACTGCTAAGCCTGACAACACCCCACAATAAGGAGCCGCAATGTCAGTTCAGCCGGGCACTTACAACATCACGCTTCAGCGTCGGGCTGATTACAGCGTGCTTCTGCAGTTCAAAGACAGCACAAGCAGTGCCATTGATCTAACTGGTTATACGGCATATGCACAAGTATGGAACGAAGATCGCAGCACAAAATATGCAGATTTTGCGGTCGTTTACACCAATAGAACTAACGGTCAAATTACAATTAGTTTGACCGATACACAAACCACGACCTTTACTGATGAACTTCGATATGACGTTCTTTTAGAAGATGGCAGCGGCAACAGAGAATATTATCTAGAGGGCATTGTTTTTGTTAGCGAGGGTTACACGGCACCATGACAACCGTAAACGTTACCACTACTGCTAACACTGTCACTGTTACTGAAGACGGCTCTTCTACTGTTGTTCAAAACCCAGTAACGACGGTTGTCACTGCGACAACAGCTGGCCCACAAGGTCCATCAGGAGGTGGTGGTGGTGGAGCGACAATTACTGTTGGCACGGTAACGACAGGTGCTGCAGGCAGTAGCGCAACTGTTACTAACTCAGGAACATCAACCGACGCAGTTTTCGATTTTTCGATTCCTAGGGGAGATACAGGTGCAACTGGTGCTACTGGTGCTACAGGCGCTACTGGTGCCGCTGGAGCAGATGGAACAGATGGAACAGATGGAACAGATGGCGTAGACGGTGCTGCTGCAACGATTGCCGTTGGAACGGTTACGACAGGCGCTGCTGGAAGTAGTGCAACAGTCACCAATAGCGGGACTTCAGCTGCTGCAGTTTTTGACTTTTCTATCCCTCAAGGTGCAACCGGCGCAGCCGGTGCTGATGGCACTGATGGCACAAACGGTACTGATGGTGCTGATGGAGCAGCTGCAACGATTGCGGTTGGCACGGTAACTACTGGTGCAGCTGGATCAAGCGCAACTGTTACTAACAGCGGAACGTCTTCTGCAGCAGTCTTTGATTTTTCAATTCCTCAAGGCGATACAGGTGCAACTGGCGCAACTGGTGCTGCAGGTGCAGATGGTGCTGATGGCGCTGATGGTGTGGGTGTTGCTGCTGGTGGAACAACAGGACAAGCACTCGTAAAAGCATCAGGCACTGACTACGACACAACTTGGACGACGCTTACTACTGGCACTGTTACCAGTATTGACGTAACTGGCGGCACAGCTCTTACTTCTACAGGTGGCCCAATAACTTCAAGCGGTTCAATTACTATCAACCTTGACAATACTGCGGTAACTGCAGGCTCTTACACTAACGCTAATATCACCGTAGACGCTCAAGGTCGTCTCACTGCTGCATCTTCCGGTTCTGGCGGTGGTGGTTCTGTCGATTTTGATCCTGTCGTTGCTGGGATGATCTTTTAATGGCCGCTCCAAACATTAAGGCACCCACAACGGTAACGGGCAAAACCGCACGTTACGCAGTAACCGCAACGATTGGTGCTGCCCTAAGTAATGCTGCTGCCAGCGGCAAGGTACTAAAGATCAACTCGATTTTTTGCGCGAATGTTGATGGAACGAATTCCGCCGACATCAGCGTCAGCATTTATGACGGCAGCAATGACCGCTATATCGCGAAGACTATCGCAGTGCCTGGTGGAGCGACCCAGATCTTGAGCACAAAAGAAACATACTTTTATCTGGAAGAGGGCGACTCAATTCGTGCAGTTGCATCAGCAGCAAGCGATCTTGAACTGGTAATCGGTTACGAGGACATTTCCTGATGAAACTCGGCAGAATCGGCAGCAGCGCAGACAGGACGGACTGGAGCGGCGTCTATTCTCCATCCGACAATGTAGAAAAAACCAAAAAGATTAATCAGCTAGAAAGCTATGTTTGGCGAAGAAACTACTCATTTAATAGTCCTTTTTTCCGCCTAAATAGACCAAGTATCGCTTACGGCGACAAAGACACAAAGATCTATATTGCCGACGCTAGCACCGCAACGGATGCTGAAATGCGTCAATACAATCTGACAACTCCAGGTGATCCATCAACAGCTACAGATTCAGGCAATTCTCTGTCATTTCCTGACGGTGGGGATTTTGACGATCTGAATATGGCATTCAGCCCTGATGGCACAAGAATGTATATCAGTTTTTTTAATGGCTCTGCTCAAATTTTCGTCCCACCTGAGCAGTACAACCTTTCAACTGCTTGGGACATCTCAACAGCAGTTCCAAAGGTTAAAAGGTTTTTTGTTGGGTCGGATGAGGGAACCCCTTTTGGCTTGTATGTTAAGCCAGATGGAACCAAAATGTATGTTGTAGGAACAACGGGCGACGACATCAATGAGTACGATCTTTCTACGGCTTATGACGTATCCACAGCAACGTTCAACCAAAACTTTAGTGTAAGCGCACAAGAAACCAACCCAAGAGGAGTTGAGTTTAAGACAGACGGAACAAAGATGTACGTTGTAGGCACCAGCGGTGACGATGTTAATGAATACAACCTTTCAACTGCTTGGGACGTAAGCACTGCTTCTTATAGTCAAAATTTTTCTGTCAGCGGGCAGGAGGCGAATCCCTACTCAGTTCGTTTCAAGCCTGATGGGACAAAGATGTATGTGACCGGCACTAGCGGTGATGACATCAATGAGTACAGCTTGTCAACAGCTTGGGACGTAAGCACTGCAAGTTATGTTCAAAATTTCGCTACTGGTGACAGCACAAACACCGGAGTTGCATTTTCTAGTGATGGCACAAAGATGTATACATGCGGGCAAACGTTTGATTACATTAAAGAGTGGAATTTGAGTACAGCTTGGGACGTTAGCACCGCAACTCTCAATCAAATTAGCGGTGGCTTGGTCAATAATCCTGGCAGCATTCAATTAGTAGACGACAACAAGTTTTATGTAGTTGCTAGTTACAGCGACAGGATTCACGGCTACACCCTAAACACTGACAAAGACATCAGGTCGATTGATGGCATAGTTCAAGGTGATGATGAGCTAGAAACAGGGAATTACGACACCCTGTTTGGCTGCGCCATAAGCTCCGATGGGACTAAATTTTTTGTTGGAGATTACGACAACAGGGACAGGATCACAGAGTTCAGCTTGTCAACTGCCTATGAGCTGACAGGAGCAACCCGGACAGGAAATTTCATACAAATCGAGCCTGGAACTCACGAGTCACTGCCATTTGCGCTTGATTTTTCAAAAGACGGCAAAAGAATTCTTGTTGCAGGCGGCGATGCAACAAGAGGTATTTTCATGTATAACCTTTCTACAGGCTGGGATATAACTACAGCGACTCTAAACAAGCAGCGACTCAACGTTTACGCCACTAACAACGCAGGAACTGATACTGCAAACTATGAAACTATGACTGATCCTGAGTTGTACGGCGCTGGAACGCCAGCAGATATTGACGCTATTGCCGTTACTGAAGATGGCACAAGCATATTGATTGCGCATGATGAGCGCTATTCTGAGTATAAACTTTCCTGCTGATGGCTAAGCCAAAAAGCCTAACAGGCGAGACCTTTGTAAAAGGAAAGCCTAAAAAAACCCGTCAAGGCAACGGTAAAAACTCCAAAGCTAGTCACAATAGAAAAAAGTACAGAGGCCAAGGAAAGTAATGGACAGGCACACATATGAAAATTGGAAGAAAATAAAAGAACTCATGGAACGAGAAGGCCGCACTGACACCTTGTTTTACAAGCGTGCCTGCATGATCCTTTCCGGCAAAAAAGACCCATTAGAATAGGCTGAGAGACCTGGAGAACCTGCCGTGGATGTGTTCTCCGGCGTTGCAACAGTCATCATTGCATCAGCCACTGGCGCGTTGTGGCGTCTTGACAAACGTTCCAGCGTGATGGATGCACGCATCACTTTGGTTCTTGAGCAAATTACGGCATTACGATCAGACCATAAAGAACGATTGGACGATCACGAAAAGCGGTTGCGTGCTTTAGAGCAGGATCATTAAAATTAAAGCGTCTATATTTTTTACACATGGACCCCGCAACCACTGCAATGATCGCTATTGCGATTGCCGCTGCGTCTGAGATCATCGCTCTGTCTCCTCTTCGCAGCAACAGCATCGTGCAAATTGTGGTCGAAGTGCTCTCGCGTATCTTCCCAAAAAAGTAAGCGGCATTCCAGAAGACGGAAGATGGCTAGTTCGGTTTGGTGATAAACACTGGACCGAACATGTCACAAAAGCCGCGCAGGACTTCAAGTTCCATGCAACGCTAAAACCTCGTCTTGACAACGAGATTGAGGAGTGGCACGCCGCTCAATTTGGGGACAAACCACGCACCATCGTTACGCACCACCCCAGTACGGACACGACTGGCTTAGGTCCACCAATCAGCATTCGCTATCACTGGTCCGATGAATCCGAAACCGATCCGACTGATTAACCTGTTCAAGTATTACAAGGCATTGCCGCATCAAAATGCAGCAATTCAAGAGCTTGAAGCTGAGATCAATGCGTTAGATCCAGGTATTTTGATGCGTGGTGCTGAATGGTATAACACTTGGAATTCTGCGTTAGCCGTAAAGCCTGCCACGTTTGACAATAGCTGGGACGGAATTTACAACTGCGCGAAAGAAGCTGGGGCTAAGTTTCCTGAAGTCGTTGCAGCTCAATGGGCGCTTGAATCTGCATGGGGTGAGCATGTAAGCGGCAAAAACAACTACTTTGGGATTAAGGGCAAAGGCACGATTAAAACTACTTGGGAGGATTATGGGAATGGTCCTGTAGTAATTAAAGATGAATTCAAAGACTTTGACACGCCAATGGATTGCATCAAAGATTTAGTTGACAAATGGTATAAAGATTATCGCACATATAAGGGCGTCAATCGTGCCATAACACCTGAACAATGTGCATCTTTATTAAAGATTGAAGGTTACGCAACCGATCCTAATTATGCGTCGAAATTAGTGTCTATCATGAACCGCCAGAAGCTAGAATGAAATAGCTGCCCTGAAGATTTTGACTGATCTAAATGACAGCCAAGATCATCAAATTGCAGGGACTGAATTAATACCAAGAAAGCAAGCAAAGCTGCGTTTTCGTGATTCAATTTTGGTCAGTTGGGGTTACTGTTGTGCGTATTGCGGGGAAATGTTGAATGAACACAATACAACGCTTGATCATGTCGTTCCACGTCACGCTGGTGGTCTTACAGAACGCAAAAACCTAATTGCTGCGTGCTTTGGGTGCAATAGCAACAAAAGCGGTAGGGAATGGAGGGAATGGTTTAGAACCCGTTCATATTGGTCAGAATGTCGTGAGCGATGGATTGAAGAATGGTTGGAGCAATAGTAAAATTAAGCATCGAACAATTTAGATGACTGTTCTTGCTGACTGGCAGATCCGCAGCTATTGCGAAAGCTCTCAAATGGTTCATCCCTTTGCGTTGGATCTTCTCAATCCAGCATCGCTTG